>Ga0172379_10005664_pt1 | contig 17332 bp, 17 predicted proteins | sample GrowelOW334metaG_FD_119756 | JGI IMG/M metagenome (GOLD analysis project Ga0172379, IMG submission 119756) | Groundwater microbial communities from an aquifer near a municipal landfill in Southern Ontario, Canada - Groundwater well OW334 metaG | ecosystem: Environmental > Aquatic > Deep... | reverse complement strand
TATATGCGGCGCTCGGTGATGAAGCGGCGACGGGAATTACCCGAAATGACGACGTTCTTGATGCGAAGGGGTTTGACCAGGTAGCGGACAAAGAATTCCGACACATAATCATAGTTCACGTAAAAGCGTGATGCTTGGTGGCCGTGGCAGACGAAGATGCGCTTTCCGTTCCTTTCCAGGGTAAGCCCTAGTTTAAGGGGATACTCATAATCCTTTTCGTCCACCAAGCCCAGGTCGTGGTTGCCCGTGATCTTGCGAAGGCGTCCGGCCTGGTGAAAGGCATCGAAGAAATCAAACACCCGGGGCCAGGCCGCCCGGATGGATGGCAGGTCGAATTTGATCAGGTCTTCTATGTCGCCATTGAGCACCAGGGTAAAGCCTTTTTTCAGGTACCAGGTGCCCAACGCGGCTTCGAGCAGTTCCCGGTTCCGTGACAGATCGTCCCGGGGTCCACCGTCGCCCATGTGTAGGTCGCTCAGGAAGACATAGCGTCCTGCATCGTCAAGAGCCTCAACGGGGCAGGATGCTACGAATTCCTGAAACTCGACGAGAAAGTCTGCTGCTTTCATTATACGCAGCTCAACGCTGCACCCTGCCGGAACCGTCCCCTTTCAGCAAGGTTTCAACTTCGGTCTTGGTGGTCAGGTTGAAGTCGCCGGTAATCGCGTGCTTGAGGGCGGAGGCGGCTGTGGCGAACTCCAGGGCTTTGGCCTCATCACCATCAAAGTTCAGCAGACCATAGATCAGACCCGCCGAAAAACTGTCGCCACCTCCAACCCGGTCTACGATATCGTCAATCTCGTAGGAGCGGGAAACGCGAAAACCCTTCTCTCCGTGGAGTACCGCCGACCATCCGTTGCTGTCCGCCGAACGGCTTTCCCGCAAGGTGATTGCCACGATCCGTACGTTAGGAAAGTCAGCCTTCACTTTTTCAGACAACGCCCGGTAATGGTCCATTTCCAATGAGCCCTTGGCCACGTCCACGCCCGCAGCTTCGATACCCATGCACAGTTGGATGTCCTCCTCGTTCGCCACTACCACGTCCGCCAGGCTTGCGAGGCCGCGCATGACTTCCGGCGCCTTGGCACCGTAGTTCCACAGTTTCTTGCGGTAGTTCAGGTCGATCGAAACGCGGACGCCGCCTTTTCCCGCCATTACAGCCTTGGCAGCCCGGATAGCTTCCAGAGCGGTGTCGGCGGCGGAACGGGATAGGGCTGGGGTGATGCCGGTTATATGGAACCAATCAGCACCCGAAAAAATGGAGGTCCAGTCGAAGTCTCCGGGTTTGACCAGGGATATGCTGGAACCTTCGCGGTCGTAGACCACGTTGGAAGGACGTTGGTTCGCTCCGGTTTCCAAAAAATAAATCCCCAACCGGCCCGTCATCCGCTTGATGGCTGAAACATCCACACCCCAATACCGCAGTTCCCGCAAGGCAGCGTCGCCGATGGGGTTTTGCGGCAGGGCGCTGACGAAAGCCGCCGCCTCGCCAAAAAGCGCAAGGGAAACCGCCACGTTGGCCTCGCCGCCGCCAAAAGTCGCCTCGAAGGTAGGGGACTGCAAAAAACGCTCGTTCGCCGGGGGTTTAAGCCTGAGCATGAGCTCGCCAAAGGTGATTATTCTATGCATGCCATCAAGTATAGGACGCAGTACTGGTCCGGTAAAGACTTCTATACGGTAAACTGTTCCAGCTCGTGCAAGGCCTTTTCCGTGATGCCCTTGTTTTCCTCCGCGACACGGGAGGCCTCGTTGGCGCCTTCGGCTATGCGAGCCGACGCAGCGAGGGTTTCCTCCACTGCGAAGACGACACGCGCGCTTTCGACGCTCAGGCTTTCCACCTGAGCCGCGGCGCTGTCGCTGCGCCCGCCCAATTCCGTGGCGGTCTTTGAGAGCTTTTCGGTTTGTTCCCGTATCGAGCTCAATGAATCTATGACGCTGAGGGCGGCCTCTGCCTGTGCGCCTACCGCGTCGGCGGCGCGCCTGGCATCCAACTCGGCACGATCCACCACGGTCTGGACCGTATCGAAGGCGGCTCCCGCAACGCCGGTCTGAATCACCACGCGCTGGACCGATTCGCGTATGGCCGACAAATCACGGTCTATGCGTCGGGATTCCTCCGTGGAGGATTCGGCCAGATTCCGGATTTCCCCGGCCACGACCGCGAAGCCCTTGCCGGAAGCGCCCGCGTGGGCAGCCTCGATGGCGGCGTTCATGGCCAACAAGTTTGTGCGGGACGCCAGATCGGCAATGACACGACTCGCCTCTGCCAGCCGGTCCGACATGGCCGCTACCCGGCTCACATCCTTGTCTACATCAGCCAGGGTTTCCCTGCCGCGACGGGCGGAAACCACCAGATCGGAAATCGCCTTCCCGATGGAGGCAACCGCCGCGTCCGCCGCCGCCATCGTCTCGGACATGCCCGAAACCCGTTCGGATGCCTCCAGGGCAACCCGGGCCTGAACACCTATCTCATTCGCCAAGGCATTCGTTTCGGCGGCAGCGGATCGTACCGTGGAGGAAGCCTCCGCGATGGACCGTGCCTGCTGGTTCACAACTATGGCGCGCAATTGTTCCAGCTTCGTATGTACCGCTTCCAGGGCCGTGCGCACTTCCCGTACCGACGAGGCGAGCCGGGTACCTGTATCGGCCAGGTCGTGGTCGGTCTGGCGGACGTTTCCTATTAATTTGCGCAGACGGGAAATGAAGGAATTGAAGGCCGCAGACAGCCCCCGCAATTCGGAAGCACCCTCAACCCTGAAATCGCTGGTAAGGTTCCACGAATCCCCGTCAAAACGGCGCAGCATTGCCATCAGGCGTGAAAGGGGGGCGAAATCCATCCCCAAGCCGATCAGCTGGATTACGATGAGTCCGACAATCACCAGGCTATACGAAAGGAGCACCATGTTGCGGAATGCATGCAAGGAGAGCAGGCGCTCTTCCTCGGGAACCGCAAAGAACGTGTACCAGTCCCAAGGTTCGTAATAGGTGACGTAGGCGCGGGTTACCAAGCCGTCGGCGCCCTTCAGGAGAATATCACCCTGCTTGATGCCGATCAGCGCATCCAATTCCCCAAAACGATCAATTCCGGCATCGGGATATTCGAGCTTGACCGCTCCCTTGGAGTCGACTATGTAGGGCTTCCGCAGGGCTTTTCCATACCGGTCCTGCAAAGTCAGCAGGATACTGTCCACATCCACGCTTTCTGTCGACGCCCCGGACACCGCATCGGCTTCCTGTCGGCCAGCATCCCCTTCCATAAGCCCGTACTCGTGAATGATGGTCCTGAGTCGTTCATGGTAATCCGAGCGGTTGGCGTCATCCAACGATTTCCCGAAATAATTCACCGAAAGGAAACCTACCAGCACAAGGGCTGTCAGGGAGACAGCGATATCCCGCAATACGATCCTTCTTCTCAGACTGATTGCCATAAAAATCTGCCCCCCAGCGCCGTATTTATGTTTCCAACTCGGCGAAAAGGGCTGCCACATCAAGGGTAAAACCCTGCAATACAACGCTTTCCAACTTGCCGCTACCTTCCAGAATGACCGGATTGCCATAACGGCCAGAATCAGCCAGTGAATAGGACTGCAGGCTGCCGGAGGGATCCACCACCCAATATTCCCGCACGCCCACACGCTCGTATAGGCGGAATTTATCGTTCAGATCTTTCTTGAGGGTCCAAGGTGAGATGATTTCAACAACCAGGTCGGGCGCTCCACGGGCACCGGCGGGGGTCAGCTTGCTGCGGTCGCAGAAGACCGCCAGGTCGGGCTGGACTACCGTATCCACCTCGTCGTCCGCTTCTTCCGGGTTTGAGGGGAGCAGAACGTCGAAAGGGGCGTCGTATACCTTGCAGGGCTTTCCTTTCAGCCACTTCTTCAACTGGAATAACAACTCGGCCGATAAATCCTGGTGAGCCCGACTGGGAGCGGCGCACATGCTCCAGGCCGTCCCATCGATCAATTCCCAGCGCTCCCCTATCGGCCAGCTCCGGTAATCCGCATAGGTATATCGCTCATCCTCTTTGGTCAATGCATAGCCCATACAAACATAATACAGGAAAACCGGGGGTGCGTCAAAATGTCGGTGGAACCGTGGAGAGCGCGGCCTTGCCCGGTTTCGTCTGGCAAGTACCCAAACCCAAGAAGAAGGACAGAGCCTGACTACCTTTCATGTCCGACGTCCCTCCGCTTGCATCGGAAGCGAATAAAGCCCCCCGTGCGGTTAACACGGAAGGCTTTTTGGATGAAAACACTTCAATGAATGTTCTTCATTGAAAGCGGCTGGAACCTATTTCAGGTAATTGGCGACGTTGGACTTGTCTACGGGCAGGTAGGGGATGAAGATGATCTTCTCGACCTTCTCGCCCATGGCGATCTGCTGGGCGACTTCCACGGCTTTCTTGCCCTGGCCGGCGGCGTCCTGGAATACGGTGCCGGAGAGGCGGCCTTCCTGGACGGCGACGCAGGCATCGGCGGTGGCGTCGATGCCGAATACCAGGACCTTACCGGCGAGTCCGGCTTTCTCGACGGCCATCAGGGCACCCATGGCCATGTTGTCGTTCTGGGCGGCGACGATGTCGAACTTCTGGCCGGATTGCAGCCAGTTTTCCATCAGCTGGAGGCCCTGGTCGCGCTGCCAGTTGGCGGTCTGCTCGACAACGACCTTGTAGTCCTTCCCGGCGAAAGCGTCCATCAGGCCTTTCTTGCGGCCGATCTGGGCGTCATGGCCGATGGGTCCCATCATGAGGGCTACATTGCCCTTTCCGCCGGTGGCCTTGACGATCATCTCGCCCTGGATCTTGCCGGATTCGGGGGCGTCGGAACCGACGTAGGTGACGGCCTTCTCCTGATTTTTTACGATGGAGACCAGCGTAAAGATCGGAACGCCGGCCTTGACCGCGGCGTCGATGGCGGGAGCGCAACCCTCGAGTGACATGGGGTTGATGATGATGACGTCGTATTCCTGGGCGATAAGGCTTTCGACCTGGGCAATCTGCTTCTCGGCCTTGCCTTCGCCGTCGAGTATGGTCAGCTCGATGCCGAGTTCCTTGGCGCGGGCTTCCATGGCGTTGGTGACCAGGCGGATATAGCTGTCATTCAGCCATTGCATGCTGGCGCCGACACGGATGACTTTCGCCTTTCCGGCGGGGGCGGCTTCCTTGCCTCCGGCCGCGAAAACGGTTCCGACGAGGGCCGCCGACAGTGCGGCGACGAGCAGGATCTTCTTCATAGGGTACTCCTTTATATGACATGAGGATCGCACGAATCCTCCGACTCCCTGGTTTTTACGGCCTTACTCGCCACGCTTGCTGCGCATGTCTATGAAAACGGCGATGATGATGATCAATCCCTTTACGATCTGCTGGTAATAGGACGCGACGTTGAGCATGTCCAGGCCGTTCGAGATGACCTGGATGATGAGCGCACCGATGATGGTTCCCGAAAGCACGCCGATACCGCCCGTGGTACTGGTACCGCCGATGACAGCCGCCGCGATGGCGTCCAGCTCGTAGCCGGACCCAGCAATGGGAGAGCCCACCACAGTGCGGGATGCCAGCAACAGGCCGCCAAAACCCGAAAGCGCGCCTGCCAGGCCGTAAATGCCGATCTTGACCGCCTTGACGTTGACACCCGACGCGTGGGCAGAAAGTTCGTTGCCTCCCACCGCGTAGGCACGCCGCCCGAAGCGCATCTTCGTCATCACGAAATTGAGCACCAGGAAGCAGAGGGCAAACAGCACGATGAGTATGGGTATGCCGAAAAGGTCACCTCCGGCGATACTCACGAAAGCGGGCGATAGGTCGATTACCTGCATGCCCCCGCAGGCGAGCATGGCCAGGCCCTTGCCGATGGAGAGTGTTCCCAGAGTGACGATGAAGGGAGGTACCCCGCCCACCGCGGTGACAAAACCATTGAACATGCCAAAAAGCATGCCGGTCATGATGGCGACGACGATGGGCACGAACACCGGGTACTGCCCCGGATGTCCGAAATGCGCCGCCATCACGCCCGCCACTGCGACCACCGCCCCGGGGGAAAGGTCCAGGCCGCCGGAGATGAGGACGACGGTGGACCCCAACGCGATTATGCCGATGATGGACACCTGGTTCAGGATGTTCAGGACGTTCTTTACCCGCAGGAAATACGGGGATAGGGTCGACATGATGACACAAAGCACGATGAAGGCGATGTAGATGCCAAACTTGGACAAGATCATGCCGGCTAATTCGCGTGGCGGATTTTTCAGGGCGGGTCCTTTCATTATACCTTTCCTCCGGCGTGCCCCGTGGCGAGCCGCATGATTGCTTCTTGGGATAGGTCGGCCCGGTCCAGGCAACCGAAAGCCCTACCCTCGTGCATGACGAGCACGCGGTCGGCCATGCCCATGACCTCCGGCAGTTCCGAGGAGATCATCACCACCGCCATGCCCTTTTCCGCAAAGTCCACGATGAGCTTGTGGATTTCCGCTTTCGCGCCCACGTCTATGCCACGGGTGGGCTCGTCCAGGATGAGCACCTTGGGCGAATTGAGCAGCCATTTGGCGATGACGACCTTCTGCTGGTTGCCGCCGGAAAGGAACATGGTCTTGCGATTACGGTCCGGTGTCCTGATGCGCAATTTTTCGATCTGGCCATCCACCAACTCGCATTCCCTGCGCTTCTGCATGACGCCGAAACGGGACAGGCGCCGGAGCTGCAGGATGGTCATGTTCTCCTTGACGCTGCCCTTCAGGTTCAGGCCGATCTTCTTGCGGTCTTCCGAGACCAGGGAGATGCCTTCGCGAATCGAGTCGCGGGGTGAGGAAATCACCACCTGTTTGCCATTCACGCTGATGGTGCCCGCTTCAGCCTTCCGCAGGCCCGCGATGGTTTCCACCACCTCGGTGCGACCCGCGCCCATCAAGCCCGCAATACCGAAAATCTCGCCTGAGCGGACCGTAAAATTAATATCCGCGAAGACACCCTTTATTCCCAGCCCGCGTACGGATAGGACTTCGGCGCCGATGGGAACATCCCTCTTGGGGAAGACGTCGGTGATCTCGCGACCCACCATAAGGGAGATAAGCTCGTTGCGGTCCAATTCGGAGGCGTTCCGGGTGGCTACCTTCATGCCATCCCGCAGGACGGTGATTCGGTCGCCTATGCGGAAAATCTCGTTCAGCTTGTGGGAGATATACACTATGCCTGTTCCGGCTTCCTTGAGTTTGAGGATCACCTTGAACAGGTTTTCGACCTCTTCCTCGGTGATGGCCGAGGTGGGCTCGTCCATGATGATGACCCGGGGCTCATAGGATAGGGCCTTGGAGATTTCGACCATCTGCATTTCGGCCACGCTGAGTCTGCGCATGGGCGTCGAGGGATCCATGTCGGAATCCAGCATCTTCAGCAGTTCCCGTGTCCTGCGGGCCATTTCCTTTTTGTGAATCAAACCAAGGCGCAAAGGTTCCCGGCCGATGAATATGTTTTCCGCCACGCTCATGTCCGGAATGGGGGTAAGTTCCTGGTGGATCATCGCGACACCGTTCCGGATGGCCTCCCGGGGGGACATGAAATCAAGGGTCTTGCCGTCCAGTGTGATGGAGCCTCCATCCTTGCGGTATAGGCCGGCGAGGATTTTCATCAGCGTGGATTTGCCAGCACCGTTCTCGCCGATAAGCACGTGCACCTCGCCCCGCTTCAGGCCGAAGGATACATCGTTCAGCGCGACGACGCCGGGAAAGCTTTTATTGATGCCCTCCATGTGGAGGAACTCGTCCGGCTTCTCTTCCATGCCGCTTCCTCAGCCCAAACGGGCGATCTCTTCGCGGGCCAGCTCCACCCAGCGTGTCGCATTGTGCGCCTTGCCACCCAGGGTGTGGTTGTCCTTCATGATTATCTCGACTATGCCGCCCTTGGTGTCGGCCAGATCGGCGCGCAATTGGGAACGCACCAGCGCCTCGTCCATGCTTGCCTGGGCAAGCGGCGTGGGGCTGGCCTTGATCGAGATGATGTAGTCCTTCCCCAGCTGTTCACGAACCCGGCTGCGGATCGCCCAGGGGGAGGCGGATACACGGCGCAGGCGCGGGATCGTCTTCACCGAATCCCAGCGCACGTCGATGGGTTCGCAGCAGCCGTAGCAGTTAAGACCGAAGCGTTCCAGAATGGGTATCTGGTAGGGCAGGATGAACTCGGCGAACATGTCCGGCGCGACACCCACGGTTTCCTGGCTTTCGGCGAAACCCCACATGTCCATGGTCCGCACCTGCGCGCCATCGAAACCGGGGGCGGGCAACTGGCCGGTCCAGCCAAAACCGCCGGAGCCGACGTAGGTGCCTTCGGTGTTCAGGGCGAGCAAGCCCTGGGCCTGCAGGTAATCGAGTTTGGCGAGGGTCCCGTCGCGCATGAAACCCATGGCCCGGTGGATCCAGTCTGGATTGTCGTACAGGTCCAGCATGAAGTTTTCCAGACCCCGCATGTTGATGAAGTCCCAGGTCATGCCCAGGGTCCACCACCAGATGCCGCGCAGGCGGACCTTAAGCAGGTCGCCGAAAATATCGTTCGCCGCATCGACACAGCGCGCGGTAGCCACTTTGTCCACGTGTATTTCGGGGAAACGCATGCCGGGGAAATCGCGTTCCCAATCCTTGATGGGCGGCTCCCAAGTGTACGACCCGCCGTCGGTACCACCGATCTTCCTTTCCTTGAGGCCCCAGCCGCTGTCCGTATAATTATAGGGCACATCGAAATAAGGCTCGATGACCTTGTCGTCCTTCATTTCCAGGGCCCAGAATATTTCCTTGCGTAGGTGCATTTCCCAGACCCGGGCCAGGGGATCGGAGCACTCCAGGTCTTTCTGGTGGATGATCTCGTTCCAGCCGTTTTCCGGATCGCAGAACAAAAGGGGCTCGTCGCTGAGCAGGTCGTTGTGGGCGGTCCAGGCCTTCTTCTTGCGCTCCTCGCCGGGGCGGGCGGCAAGTTCGGCTACCTTGCCGGCCAGACGGCGTAGGACACCACGCTCATTGTCGGAGAAGGTAAAATCAGTCTCTATGCCCCGGGTGCTGCTCAATCCAGCGGCTGTCTGCTCGGTCGAGGGATCCGTCTTGCCTGTTTCCGCGTGTGCCATTGATCATTCCTTGTCGCAATTAACGATTCTTGGGAGAATCTTACAATAGGACATTTGGTTTGTCAACTAAAATAACAAACAGAGCGAACAAACATCCTATTCACCCCAAAGCTCGTTTCGCTTGAAATAATCCGCGATCAGATACCCTGTGGCGCCTATGAGACAGGCATCCGCGCCCAGTGCCGAGTATTCGACAATCAGGTCCTTGCGGACGTTGGGGATGGCAAGGTGGGCCAGACGGGACCGCAGGCAGGACATGAAATATTCACCGGCTTCGGCGTAGATCCCCTGGAAGACGATGATCTGGGGGTCCACCACCAGTATGAGATTTGCTATGCCCCGGGCAAACCAGGCTGCCGTTTCGTCCAGGCAGGACCGGGCTCTGGAATCGCCCCTCTCGGCGGCCTTAAAAATATACCTCAAATCCAGCCGGGTATTGGCGGGGAGGGGGATTCCGGACGCGACATAGCGCGATACCACCCGGCTGGACGAGACAAGGACCTCGAAACAGCCCCTGGAACCACAGGCGCAGGGTTGCGTATCATAGGGGTCCAGCGGCATGTGGCCAATCTCGCCCGCCAGCCGGTGGGTGCCGCGCTGTATGACACCATCTCCGATGATGCCCGCCACCAGGCCCTCGCCGCCTTCTATGACGACCACGTCGCGATACCCTTTCGCCACCCCGGACACGTGCTCCGCGAACACCTGGAAGCGGATTTGATTGTCCACAAGGATGACGGTTTCCAGGCCCAAGGCCTCTTTTATCAACCGTTTGAGCTCCACATTCTCTCCCCAGGAAGGAAAGTGGGGAGAGTAGAGGGAAGATCCTTTTTCTATGTCCGTAATTCCATGGGCACCCACCGCGACACCGATCAGGGCTTCGGGTCGCAAGCCATTTTCCACGAGCAAGGCCCTGACCGATTTCGCGATGACCCCGATGACGAAGTCCAGCGCTTCGTTCTCGCGTATGTCCTGGTTCTTCCGGTCGATGATGGCACCACTCAGGTCTGCCAGGGCAACGCTTATCCGCGTGGGCGCGATATGCACGCCCACCGCGTAGGCCCGCTCGGCGTTGAAGCGGAACAGTTCCGGTCGCTTGCCGCCCTCGTCGGAGGATTCACCCTTACCGGCGGATACGATGAAATGCTTTTCCAGCAGGGTGGCGATGATCTTGGAAACCGTCGTCTTGCTCAACCCGATGCGCTCGGACAGTTCGGGCATGGTGATGGATTCCATCGAACGTACGATGGATAAAATGAGCCGCCTGTTTTTGTCCTGTAGCGATTTTGGTTTGACGCCGAATTTGTTTTCCACTCTTTTCCTCGTGAGCCTACTATAAGGGAGGATGCAAAACGGGCGCAAGGGTGGGGGTGGATGCTACCGGGTTACGACGGCCTTATCGGATAAAAGTACGCGACAGCATCATTCTGCTTTTGGAAGCTTCCGTGGGACGGAGGGCAGAACTGCCCGGTACGAAAGACTACCCGTAGGGCAGGCCGCGACGCAGGACAGGCATTTGGAACAGGAAAAAGCCTCACCTGGCTTTTCCATATCGGCCTTGAACAGGCTGTAGCGGTCTGGTGCCAGGGTGGACAGGTAGCAGGCAGAATCGCACACTCCGCAACTGGAACATGAAGCGGCGTCCATGCGGACCTTGAAAAGTGAGTATTTGTTGAGGAAACCGGAAACCCAGGCGATGGGGCAACCCATTTTATGGTATTGATACATTTGTTGGAATTTTCCGTTCTTGCCGCCCATGCCGGTAACGATTTCCATTACAAAACCGATCGGACAAGCCCAACGGCAGAACACCTTTCCAAAAACAATGCCGATTGCGGAACCTATCCCCAGTATCCACCACAAACTCAAACCCAGCAGGGACGAAGCCGCATAGAGACCTAGTCCTATGCCACCCTGAATCCACCGACGCCGACGCGCCAGGAATTTTATCATACCGCCCACTCTTTTCGCCATTTCGCTCTCCAAAAGGTGTTTTATATATACATATTATTACATATTTGTTTTATTGTATATATATGAATCATCGAGAACGTCATACACGACTTTTCCAACGTATCGCCCTCCCCTATTCCTGGTTTTTCACCGGACAGACCAGGTCGTACGCTGGCTGCTTCGAACTGGGCAGGCGGGCACTTCCCAATTCGGCGGGAAAACGCGCCTTGGATATCGGGTGCGGTACGGGTGCGTTTACGGCGGCCCTCCAACACGAAGGCTGGAAGGTCGAGGGCATCGATGCAGCCCAGGCCATGGTTTCCCAGGCCCGCAGCAAGAACCTGAATTGCTCCAAGGGGGATATACTGAACGGCCTGGACCATCCCGATGCCTCCTTCGATCTGGTCACCGCAGCCTATGTGGCCCATGGGCTCCGTCAGGATGACCGGCTCGCCCTGTTCAGGGAGGCCAGAAGGCTTTCCGCATCGACAGTGCTTTTCCACGACTACACGGACGATACGCGGTTCCTGACCTCCATCGTCGAACGGCTGGAAGGGGGGGATTATTTCAACTTTATCCGGACGGTGCAAGAGGAACTGCGATCCGTCTTCCGTAACCTCGAAGTAATTCGGGTAGGCAAACAAGCCGCTTGGTACATTTGCTCGAAATGATGCGATTCAGGGCGAATAGCCCTCATCCCTTACCACTCACCCAATCAACTCCCAGACGCAAGTTCCCTGGTGTCAGTACTTTCCAAGGACTATTACAACTGGTAACGACGTTGCCGCCGCCCAACTAAAAAAAAGCCCTGGGGGCGATTGTTGGTTGAGGCGGGATTTGCACCAGGCGAGCCTATCAACGATAATATCCGCAGAAACAGGCTCGGGAGGAACCATGGATCGCTTACGGCTGAGGGCTTTGCTTATACTCACCGGTATTACGGTGCCTGCCTCCTACCTAATGCAGGTCTTCCTGGGACTACTCTACGAGAGGGATCTCCCCGCTGTTTTCGGTAAGCTCCGGGTCTTCAACATCGTCGTCGTCGTACTCGAGATCGGCGCCAACATCCTTCTCTGGAGGGCCCTTGCACCCCTCTCCCGGGCTTCCGCCAAGGTGACCGCCGGCAAGGTGCTCGGCGAGGATGAGCGGCGACTGGCCCGCGGATCCGGAGAGAAAGCCGTGCGGGCCATCCTTATCACCGTCATTTTTGCCTATGTCATAGGCCCGGTGGCCGGAATCGTAGCCAACAGCGCCACAGGAATCGCGAGCTACGAAGCCGCGGACGTCTTCTTCATCTTCCTCATCAACGTGGCAATCGGAGTCATGGCCGGGACGCATTGCGTCCTCCTCATCGAAAATCTCATCCGCCATCCGCTGGAAACCCTGGAGGTCCGTGTTGTGGACGCACGCGACCGCTACGTCTCGCTCAGCGGAAGGATCCTCCTGGCAAGTCTTTCCTCCCTCATCTTCGCCGTGTCCTTCTTTGCAGCGGCAGGCCATGGCTATCTGCAGGCGGTCAGGGAGGGTTTTGCGATCCCAGTCCTCCGCTACCTCATCGAGATGGGTATTCTCGCCTTTTTCGTACTTGTCTGGGGAAGCTGGCTAAGCTACACCATCGCCGCGGGTCTCGGCTCCCGGCTAAAGGCCATGACAGGGCGGATCGAGGATATCGTCGAGGGCGGGGGCGACCTCAGGCTCCGTACCAGCATCGTCAGAAACGACGACATCGGCTGTCTGGCCTCGGCCTTCAACCGCTTCCTCGACCTGCTTGAAAGCCTGGTCGGAAAGACCAAAGCCATGGTGGCGGACGTCTCCACCTCCGCCGATTCCCTCGCCCTATCGGCGGGTCAGGCCAGGGAGAGCGTGGAAGCCCTGGAAGGTTCCCTCTCCTCGGTGCGAAGCTCGGCGGAAGCCCAGGACCAGGCCGTTGCCCGGACGAGGGAGCGTATCGGGCACATCGCAGCTTCCATCGATGCAGTTGCCGACCGGGTGGGGACCCAGGCGGGTTTCGTGGAACAGAGCTCGGCGGCCGTGAGCGAGATGGCCGCGAACATCACCGGGGTATCCCGCACGGCAGAAAAGGCCGACACGGTGGCTGCCGAGCTCAAGCAACTTTCCGAGGAAGGCGGAGATGCGCTCAGGGCCTCGGTGGCCGCGATCCGGGAGCTTGAAGAATCTTCCCGCTCCGTCGGAGCCATAGTCTCCTCGATCTCCAAGATAGCCGCCCAGACCAACCTACTGGCGATGAACGCCGCCATCGAGGCCGCCCACGCAGGCGAGGCGGGCGCCGGTTTTGCGGTTGTCGCCGACGAGGTCCGCGGCCTTGCCGAATCGGCCTCCCGCAGTGCCCGGGAGATTTCAACCCTCATCGCCGACATGACAGGACGGATCGGGAAGGGAGTCGGTCTGGCAGACCGCGCGGGCACGGCCTTCGAGCGCATCAGGGTCGGTGTGGATGGCACGAGCGAACTGGTCCGCACGATAGCCGCCGCGATGGGCGAGCAAAAAGTCGGTGCCGACGAGATCCTTGGCAGCGTCAACAGCCTCATCGAGGCCACAGAATCCATCCGCGACCTGGCCGATGGCCAGCGCGCAAAATCACGGGAGATGCGGGAGGCCATGGACAGCATCGTCGCCGCATCGGAGAACATCCTCTCATCGATTCATGAAGAGGAAGGAAGTACATCTGTCCTCGCCCGCGTCGTGGGCGTCGTCCGCGAAGAGGCGGAGCGGAACCGGGCGGCTACGGTCTCACTCTCGGAGTCTGTCGGGCGCTTCAGGACAGAAGGGCGCTGAGGAGAGGCACCGGCATTACTCGATCACCGATGCCGGATTGACTCTCATCATCGCTGATACGGAATGTTCGCTTACCCGTGTGGACCGAAAAGTTGGATGGAGTGATTTATAACGAAAGGATAAAAAGGACAAAATAAATAATGCAATTCGAGTCGCAGTGAGGCGGGTTTTATCCCGCCCTCAGCCTGCTGTTTTTTTCTACCCCTGTGACCCTGGTCTTTAAGCTTACTTCTTCAGCCCTATTTCTTGAAGGGCCTGCCACGCTTTTGGGCAGGAGCTTCGTCCGACTTGGCCTTTTTGGCTGGAGCAGCCGCTTTCGGTGCGGCGGCGGTTTTTACCTTCTTGACGGAGGCGATGGGGTCGAGGGACGAAGCCACGGCGGTGGGTGCGGCAACCGGGTCTGCTTTCTTCGCCTTGGGAGCCGGCTTTGCTGCCGGTTTTGACGTAGCCTTTGACACCGGCGCTTTGGAAGCTACCGCAGGCGCGACTGCCTTGGCCGCGGACTCGGCTTTCTGGGCAGCAACCACCAGCACTGCCAGTTCGGCAATCTCGGCATTGAATTTCTGTGCCTTCACCTGAAGGGCTTCGATCTTCTTGGAAATCTTGATAAGCGCATCTGCTTGCTTGGCCATTTGGACACCTCTGTTGGATGGAATATCATTCATAGTACCTTAGTTGGGCGATGACATCAAGCATTTAATCCGCGAACACTTCCGCAAGCCGCACCGACAGTTCCGGGAAAAGTACTGAACAGACGACGGCTTCCTCCGGATGATCCCCGGAAAGATCGAAGACCCGCCCTTCATCGAATAGGCCGTCTTTGGTTTTGGCGTATACCTGAATTGCCTGTTCGCCAGGAAAGACAATCCAGTATTCCTTCACGCCCGTTCTTTCGTACAGATCGTATTTTTCCTTGATGTCCTTTTTCGAGGTATACGGCGAGATGATTTCCACCACCAGGTCCGGAGCGCCCACACAGCCTTTTCTGTTTATTTTGGTTTTGTCGCAGATGACCAGGATATCCGGTTGCACGACCGTGGTGGAATTCTGCCAATCATCCTCATCCTTGTCTGGCAGGATTACATCCAAGGGGGCGGACAGAACCTTGCACTGTTTCCCACGAAAATGAGTAAAAAAAGTAACGAATAATACTGCGCTGATAGCCTGATGATTATACGACGGTGCCGCGCACATATCCCACGCCACACCGTCGATGAGTTCCCAGCGCTCGTCGGCCGGCCAGGATGCATAATCCCGATAAGTGAAAGGAACAATGTTTCTTTTGACAATTACCGCCACGCCCATACCTCCAGTATACCAACAGTACGGGAGAAATGCGCGTGGCGCTTTAAAAGAAGTGCAAAAATAATGGAATTAGGCCTATACTCATGCCAATATGTTAAATCCAGCGGAAATAAAGAAACGGGCTATTGAGTTTGAGCGGGAACATGCAGGCGATACGGACGAAAAGAGCCAGGCGCAGAATTTTTGGCGTGACTTCTTTGCGGTATGGGGCCTGACCCCTCAGCGCATCGGAGTGTTCGAGAGCAGGGCACGTACGCTGAAGGGGACGGTGGGCTTCATCGATTTCTTCTGGCCGGGAACCCTGCTGGTGGAGCACAAGAGCCGGGTAAGGATCTGGACGCGACGCTGAGGCAGGCTTTGGATTACTGCTCCACCGGCGCTCTCAAGGAGACCGAGCTTCCCCGCCATATCGTGGTTTCAGACTTCGCCCGCATACGCATTGCCGAACTGGGCGTTGCCACCACGGATGACGGCGGAGAAAACGGCGGTCATGCCGAGTTCCCCCTGGCGAGGCTCCACGAGAACCTGCACCGCTTTAATTTTATCCTGGGCTTTGAACAGCGGAGCTACCGCGACGAGGACCCGGTGAATATCGCTGCGACAGAGCTTATGGGCGCCCTGCACGACGAGCTCAATTCGAACGGTTACGAAGGCCACGAGCTGGATCTCTTTTTTGCCGACGATACGGGCATCTTCCCCAAGGACCAGTTCGCCTTCCTGATGGAACACCGCACCAGGGAAGATGGGAGCGACCTTGGTCCAACCCTCTCTCAGGTTTTCCAGGTACTGAACACGCCGAACGACAGGCGGATGAAAAAGCTGGACGCGGAACTTTCTGTACTGCCCCATGTGAACGACGGCCTCTTTTCCGAACAGCTGTCCGTACCCTCCTTTGACCTGCCCATGCGCAGGATTTTCCCGCACTGCTGCCTGTTCAACTGGAGCCGCGTATCGCCGGCCATTTTTGGCAGCCTGTTCCAATCCGTCATGGACGCCAAGGAACGGCAATGCAGGCAGGCTTCATGCCTTACTGACCCGCATCGCAGGCCTGAATCTTTTGGACCCCGCCTGCGGCTGCGGCAGCTTCCTCATTTTGGCTTACCGCGAGCTGCGCCTGCTGGAAATAGAAATCCACAAGGAAATCAAGTGCCTGGAAAAGCACAAATACCTGGACCTTCAACTGTACTGCGGCATTGATGTGGACACGATGTACGGCATCGAGATTGAGGAATTCCCCTCCCAGACAGCCCGCACCGCCCTCTGGATCATGGACCACCTGATGAACGTCCGCCTTTCCGAAGAGTTTGGAGGATACATCGTCCGCCTGCCCCTTGTAGCCACTACCCACATAGTGCAGGCCAACGCCCTGCGCACGGACTGGCGCGAACTCGTCAAGCCCGGGGAGCTGAGCTACATCCTGGGGAATCTTCCGTTTATGGGGGCGATATGGAGTCCGTCGCAGGCGCAATGAAAACTACGGACTTCTGGATTACGTGACGGCCTGGTATATAAAGGCGGCTAACTTCATTCATAACAGCCCGATCCGTGTTGCCTTTGTATCCACCAACTCCATCACCCAAAGCGAGCAGGTCGCTACCCTTTAGGGCGAACTCTACAATCAGGGATTCAGGATTGATTTTGCACATCGAACCTTCAAATGGACCAATGAGGCCAAAGGAGTAGCCGCCGTCCATTGCGTCATCATTGGATTCGGTGTAGGTGATACGAACAATAAGCGGATTTTCGAATACCCGAATATTTCCGGGGAACCACAAGAAGTGGCGGCGAAAAACATTAACCCCTACCTGGTAGATGCCCGAAACGTCTGGATTGGCCGAAGGGATACCCCGCTTTGCGCCGTAGCCGAAATGGTAAGCGGCAATAAGCCCATAGACGACGGCAATTACCTGTTCACTCCGGATGAAAAGGCGGCCTTCCTCTTGAAGGAACCAAAGGCCGCACCGTATTTCCGCCGCTGGTTGGGCGGGGAGGAATTCATCAACAACATCGAACGCTGGTGCCTGTTTCTGAGTGAATGTCCTCCAGAGGTCATACGTTCCATGCCAGAGGTTCTGAAGCGGGTGGATGCGGTAACCCGCATTTCTCACGCCTATTAGAAATGGCATGATTGGTCAGCAGTGTCGCCCATTCAGATAGCCATACGAGCATGTATT
>Ga0172379_10005663_pt1 | contig 17333 bp, 24 predicted proteins | sample GrowelOW334metaG_FD_119756 | JGI IMG/M metagenome (GOLD analysis project Ga0172379, IMG submission 119756) | Groundwater microbial communities from an aquifer near a municipal landfill in Southern Ontario, Canada - Groundwater well OW334 metaG | ecosystem: Environmental > Aquatic > Deep... | reverse complement strand
TACCTTATTCCCTGAGCACTTTTTACAGATTTTATTTTGCATATATAAAAAATTAGCAGATAAAACAGTTACCTACTAATGTTTCATGGTGTTTTAGCCACCCCTTTTATTTAATTATGCCAATTATGCCAAAAGCTCGATATTTTTGAAAAACAATCTACAAAAAAGTTTGTCTTATATATTATAAAAGCCTCCGTTACAGGGAGGCTTTTTTTATATACATATTGAATTATAATTTTCTAATGCCATCAGATACTCTAGCGAGATCCATAGTATCATATTTTTTCATGAGAAGATCTGTTTTGATTTTACTCATGATATCCTGTACTACTCATACAATGATAATCACTCATGAACCAGTAACTACAACTGGCAATGAGCCTATAGACTGAACAATATCTTGGATAAATGGAATATAGTTGAGAACATAACTATAAACACCGATAAATGCCAAACCAGCTCCTCACCATAAACACAGATGCATGAGGATACCATTGATATATTTAGCTGTTTCCTTTCATGGTCTGATACCAGGAACAAATCATCACTTCTTCTGAATATTATCTGATATCTTATCAGGGCTAAACACCACCAGGGTATAGAAGAAGGTGAACGCTATAATCAGAGCAAAATAAAGCACAATTGCTAATGGTCAAGGTTGTTGTGTATAAATATTCAAGTTTCCCTCAATCCAGTTACTCATCGCCATCAACTTCTCATTAGAAGGTTGAAATTGAACAATCAACTTAGAAAGCAAGTAAGGAAATGATACAAACGCAATAGAGAAGATGATAGGCACCATACCGACCGGATTCATAGGGATAGGAAGGGATGATGATTCTTCGACTTTACCTCTTCTCGCATAAATAACAGGTATTTCTTTAATTGATTTGAGTATGAAGATAGATAATAATACGAGTCCGAGAACGATAACGAGCATAAAGATAACTACTCACAATATGCTTGTTGATCCAGATACATCGCCATATATTTTTTGAGTCATTCATGAAACGATAGACGCAAAGATAAGGAGCGATATGCCATTGGAAACACCTTTTTCAGTAATCAATTCACCGATCCACATCATCAACATTGATCATGCAGTCATAGTAAATGCAGTCACCAAAAGCGTAGGCAATGAGGTATCGATCACCTGACCGCCAAGAAGATAGTTGATGAAGAATACCATGCCGATAGACTGAAGAAATGCTAATGGCACAGCGAGATATCTCGTATATTGTTGGATTTTTTGTTGTCCGACTTCACCCAATTCAGTCAATTCCTCAAGTTTTGGAACTACCGATCCCATCAACTGCATAATGATAGATGCATTAATGTAAGGTCCTAGGCCAAGCGCTATCAAAGAGAATTGATCCAACGATCCTCACAAAAGCATAAGAAAATATCCCAAACCAGATGCACCAGTACCAGCATCAAGTGTCTTGGACATCAAAACATCGATATGTACAAACGGCACAGGTATAAAGACCAATAATCTATACAGGGCCAGCATGGCCAAAGTGAAAATAATTTTATTTTTGATGGTAGGATTTTCCCACGCTTCTTGCAATTTTTTAAGAAATTTTTGCATACGAAGATATTTAGAGCAATAAAAATCTATTCTGATGCTTTCTTAGTAGTTTTTTTGACAGCAGGCTTTTTAGCTTCTCCCTCTGCTGTAGTAGTTTTTTTGACGGCAGGCTTATCTTCTTTTACGACAACCTTAGTAGGAGCTTTTGTAGTTTTCTTTTCTGCTCTAGCTTTTTTATTTGCCTTGATCGCTTCAGCTTTTACATCTTTTTGAACTTTTTCATCTTTCTTTTGCTCTTTTATGGTCTTTTGCACTTTAAAGTTTGTGGTCTGTTTTCCTTTTCCAGGAGCAGCCATTTTTTCTTGAGCAGACTTAGAAAACAGTTCTATACCAGTAAAAGTAAGATGTTTTGAATAATCACCATCACCAAGAATTTTCACTACAACAGACTCATGTTTGATATATCATAAAGTATGTAATACTGTTTTTGTAATTTCCATAGTATCAGAAATTCTAGCGTCCTGTTGCAAAGTTCCAAGATTGATAGGAGCGACTACTTTAACCAACTTGAAAGGTCTTTTAAATCCTCTTGCTTTAGGCAATCTCTGAACGATAGACGTCTGTCCTCATTCAAAAAATGCTTTCATAGAATGTCAGCTTCTAGCCTTTTGTCCTTTGAGACCCTTTCCGGAATAGTTTCCAGTTCCAGTTCCATTTCCTCTTCCTCTCTGCTTAGCTTTATCTTTGAGTCAAGAACTTCTTTTGAGTAGATGTAATTTCATAATGCATGATATATAAGGTAAAATTTCCTTAACTATTGATATAAATTCATTATTTCTTAGGCTTGTCAGCTGACAATTCTACAGACCCCTTTTCGACTTCAACCACCTTATCATTGATCACTTTTTTCTCAAATTTTGATTCCTTTTTCTCTTCAGACCTCTTAGTTTCTTTTGCCTCCTCTGAATCATCCTTATCTGCCTTTTTTCTTTCTTCACACATTTTCGCAAAATGACCAGCATGCTTATAATTGCAAAGTGCCATGATAGTAGCCATAGCATTATTAAGTTTATTATTTGAACCAACCATTTTAGAAAGTACATTTTCATATCCAGCCAATTCAAGAACCGATCTGATAGAAGAACCAGCTTTAAGACCAGTACCTCATGTCGCAGGAATCAATTTTACAAAACATGATTTATATTTAGTTGCCGTTGGATAAGGAACAGTAAACGCCTTAGTCAAAGGAACAGTAAACATATTTTTGTAAGCTTCACGAGAAGCTTTCTGGACTGCAGCAGAAACATCTGGTCACTTAGAAACTCCAAGGCCAATTTTTCATTTTCTATCGCCGACCAAAACAGTAGCTCTGAAGGACATTCTTCTTCCTCAAGTCGTTACTCTGGTCACTCTTCTTACCTCGAGCATCACCTCGTCGAACTCTTTTTTGACTTTATCTTTACTTCCTGGTCTCATGAAACAAATAATTATATAATAAAGTATTTTTTATAAACAAACCAATACTGGGCACTAGGAACTGAGAACTAGGAACTATATTTCAACTCCTCCTTTTCTAAGTCCGTCAGCCATTGCCTGTATTCTTCCATGATACAAATGCCCATTTCTATCATAAGTGGCTTTTGTGACTCCTTTTTCTTTAAGAAGACTTGCTAATTTTTCTCCGGCCTTTTGAGCGCTTTCTACTTTTGTGCCTTTCTCTCCTTTGTCAGTAACATGAGCTATTACTTTACCGTCTTTATCCAATACTTGAGCCTTCACATACTTGTTTGTCTTGTTTACAACTACTCTAAAATCAGGACCAATAGCTTTGATAGCACTATTTACCTTAAATTTTCTTCTAGCTAGTTTTCTAGTTTTATCCTGCTTTAGACTTTTTAAATTTTGCATTGCTGTAATAGTAATAGTTTAAAAGCTTCAAAAAATTATTGAGTTACGACGATTTATTTCTTAGCAGCCTTACCTGGTTTCAACTTAATAACTTCATCAAAATATCTAAATCCTTTTCCTTTATATGGCTCAGGCGTCTTAAGAGCTTTCAATTGTGCAGCTTTTTGTCCAAGCATTTGTTTGTCTATGCCTTGGAGGGTAATCACATAATTACCTTTTGGATCTTGTTCTACTTCACATTTTATATCAGCCGGGATATCAAATTTCACTTTGTGTGAAAGACCCAATGACAATAACAATCCAGTTCATTCTTTCTTTGCAGTATATCCTACTCAGATCAAAAGCAATTTCTTTTCATATCCGTGAGTAACACCTTCTACCATATTAGCAACAAGTGTTCTAGAAAGCCCCCAAAGATTAGCATATTCCAAACCATCGATAGTGAAAACAACTTCATTATCTTTGAGTTCAGCATGTACACCTTTTACAAGAGTATATGACAAAGTTCCTTTAGGTCCTTTAACGGTGACCTTAGGTCCTTCTATTTGTACTTCCACACCTGCAGGAAGTATAATATTTTTCTTTCCAATTTTTGACATAATAGAATAATTAATTATTTAAAGTAGCTTATGTATATATTCGTACCGCGAACCGCGATTCTCGTTCCTAATATATTTCAGCAATCAATTCTCCTCACAATTTTTTTTGCTTAGCAACATGTGCCGCCATCACACCCTGATTAGTAGAGATAATACCGATTCCTCTTCCTCATGCTACAGATGTAATATCCTTATATCCTACATACCATGATCTAGATGGTTTTGAGAAAAATTTTACATTAGGAATATCATCCACAGGATTGACTACTTTTTTCAAAGTAACGGTGATGAATTTCTTTTTTCCATCTTCCGTAACATTAAATCCTTCTACAAATCTATATTGTTGCAAAAGATCCAAAATTTTAGTTTTGAAAGCAGAAAAAACTATCTTATCGACAGTAGTCTTTCTAGCCATGTATGCATTTTTGATCCTGATTAATAGATCATGGATGGGAGCGTTAACATAAGTACTCATAAGTGATTACAGTACACAATATAAAATAATAATAACCAGACTTTTATTTCTTGTACGTTTTTCATATTAAGATAAGTTCATTGACCTTACGGACCTTAGACTTTATGAACCTTCGACTATCGAGAAGCTTTTCTAAGACCCATGATCATACCATCTCTAGCATATTTTCTAAGACAAACTCTGCAAATACCAAAATCTCTAATGTAAGATTTAGATCTTCCACATAGTCTACATCTATTGTAGTATTTAGTAGGTTGTTCTAGAGCTTTTCATTTTACAAATCTTTGCTCATACATTTTCCATTGTTTTACTTTCAATGAAGTCTTAGCCATTTAATAAGATAGATAATATAAATAAACTTATTGTTGTGAGAGGATAGAGAATTATTTCTCTTTGAAGATGAATCCAAGCGCCTCAAGCAATGCTTTAGACTCTACAACATTTTTAGATTTAAGAACGATAGTAATTTGCAATCCCATAGGTGTAACAACATCCTCCACAGACAATTCTGGGAATACATTGTATGTTTGAAGACCAATATTGATACTTCTTCCTCATTTATCAAATGACTTTTCTGAAATTCCTCCAAAGTCTCTTACCCTTGGCAATACCAATTTCACAAATCTGTCCAAAAACCCATATGCTTTTTCTCTTCTAAGAGTTGACTGCATCATCACAGGAATTCCCTCTCTCAATTTAAAGTTTGATATAGCTTTCTTCGACTTTGAAATGCGTGGCTTTTGTCCAGTAATTTTGATAAGATTCTTTTCAAATTCATCAAAATCTTTAATTGACTTTCTTGTTGCCAAAGATCATATTCCGATCGCAACTACAACTTTTTCAAGTTTTGGAACGGCATTTACATTTTTTATATCCAATTTCTTCGCTAGTGTAGGAAGAAGATCTTTTCTAAATTGTTCTAAAGTAGTCATAGAGATAGCATACTATAAATAAAATACTGTTTTTTTTATCTAAGGATATTAAATTTTCACTTTAAGCTGTGTACTCTTTCTTGTTTTCTTTCCATCTGCAGCAACTTCAATAGTCACTCTAGTAGGTTTCTTTTTTGCTTCCACATAATACATAACATTTGATATGTGGATAGGAAGATGTTTCTTAAGAAACCCTTTACCTTTTGTAGCTCTCTTAGCTTCATTAATTCATTTTACAAAAACCTTGTCATCGTCAATCTTTTCGATCGTTGATACCTTGCCTTTAAATTTACCTGCAATGATCATAATCGGATCTCCTAATCTTAATTTTTTCATGATAATACCTATATGTAAAATAGTAAAGTAATCTAACACGATGAAAGGTAAACGGCACACGTAGAACGTTATCCGTTATCCGTTTCACATCTACACAACCTCTTCTGCCATATTAGTGATAATCTTCATCCCCTGCTCTTTCAATTCTCTAGCAACAGGCCCAAAGATTCTTTTTCCTATAGGCTTCATTTCACCTTTAGCATCCAAAGAGATCAAGATGATTGCGTTATCTCAAAATCTGACATACGTACCATCCTTTCTCGCAACTTCTTTTGTCATTCTTACAATGATAGCCTTAGCGACATCTCATTTTTTGATAGAACTCATAGAACTTGCTTCTTTGATAGCAACTACCACAGTGTCACCATATGTTGCTTTTCTTGCAGAAGATGACTTTAATATTCTAAATATCTGAGCTTTTTTTGCTCAAGTATTGTCAGCTATGATTACATTAGATCCAACTTGCAACATGATATAGATAGTATAGATAATTAAAATGTATGATAAATCAGGCGTCTCGTACTTCGTCCCGCGACCCGCGGTCCGAATATTATTGTACTTCAACAAGCGTCCATCTCTTTAATTTGCTGATAGGTTTGCTTTCTCTGATTCTTACCATATCACCAAGCTTAGAAACATTAGCCCCATCATGAACATAATATTTCTTTTTTACAATAAATCTTTTTTTATACAAAGGATGCATTTGTACGCTTTTTACAAGCACAACGCGAGTTTGAGGAACTTTATCACTGATCACTTCCCCTACAAATTCCTTAATGTTTTTAGTTCATAGAATTGCCATATTTCTCCTTTATTTTAGATGTTAAAAGGGTATTTACTCTAGCTACATCTTTTCTAGCTTTTTTGATCAAATGAGTTTGCTTAAGTCATTTGATGGCATGCTTCATTTTGAGTCCATGCAATTCTTGCTTAAGTTTAGCTCTACTCTGAACCAATTCCTTAACGCTCTTGTCTTTCAGATCTTTGAGCAATGATTTCTTTTCGGCCATTATGTAAATAATTTTAAATGGTAAATGATGAATAGTAAGGTATGTTTAATATATTATCTAACCTCTCATTTTGCACATATTCTAGTTCTAATAGGTAATTTCTTGCCAGCCTTAGTAAAGGTTTCATGAGCAAGCTCCTGAGACAGACCACTCACTTCAAAAAGAATTTTTCCTTTTCTTACAGGAGCGGTATAGATATCGACTTCACCTTTTCCGGTACCCATAGGCATTTCAAGTCACTTCTTAGTGAAAGGAACATCTGGAAATACTCTGATCCATACTTTTCCTACCTTTCTAATGGCTCTTACAATTACCTTTCTAGCGGCTTCCAATTGCTTATTGGTAATATATCCACTAGTAGTAGCTTTAAGACCATAATCACCAAAAGATACTACAGTTCACTTAGAACTTTTTCCTGTCAATGATCTGATAATAGGCTTTCTAAATTTCCATCTTTGAGGGGTTAACAACATCGGTATATATATGAATAAGTAAATTAGTACATGTAGATCAGTACAAAACTAATGTTTTGTTGCTGATGGCATTTCTTTTCCTTCAGCAGCTTTTGCAGAAGCGGCTGATTTTTCTATCCATACCTTGACTCCAAGAACTCCATATTTTGTCATAGCCTGAAGACTAAAGTAATCAATATCAGATCTAAATGTCTGCAAAGATACTCTTCCTTCGATAAACTTTTCTGTTCTTGCAATATCTGTTCATCAAAGTCTTCATCCTACTTGAATCTTAGCTCCCAAAGCACCCTTTTCCATGATTTTTTGGAGAGTATTTTTAGCCACTTTTCTAAATGGCATTCTCGCTTCCAATTGTTGAGCCATAAATTCGGCCATTATTTTTGCAGACAATTCAGGAACTCTTACTTCTTTTACAACTACTTTGAAATCTTTCCCAAATTTCTGTTTAAGTTCATCTTCAAATTCCTTTAATTTAGCTCAGTTTTTTCACATAAGAACACCTATTTTAGAGGTGAAGATAATAATCTCCCCTTCTTTTGCAGTCTTTCTCACAACTACTTTTGCTATTCCCGATCTTGGAAAAGTTTTTTCGATGAATGCTCTCATCTTTATATCTTCTACAAAAAAATCAGCACCAATTCTCTTGGTTTTACCAAACCATTCACATGGTCGTGATTTCATAATACCTACTCTCATTCCGATGGGATTAACTTTTTGTCACATAATTATCTTTGAAAACCAAATAAAATTTTTCTCTTCTGACCTCTGTTCTTCTTTATTTCTTCTGAGCCTTTTTCACTGTTTTTGCTGCCTTTACTGGTTTTGCTGCTACTTCTTTTGTATCTTTAGCAACAGTAGCTTTTACTGCCTTATTTGTAGGTGCCTTGAAGACATCAAGAATCACTTGCACATATGCTCTAGATTTTTCATAATGACTAATTCTAGATCTAGAAGTGAATCTGATTCTTTTAATCTTAGGACCTGCTCATACCTTAACTTCTTTGACAAAGAAATCTTTAGCTTCTCAAGCATTTTTAGCATTGCTGTACGCTGACTTAACAACCTTCAACAATATCTTGGCAGCTTTCTTTGGTAAAACTTTCAAAATATTCAAAGCGTCTTCAACTTTTTTTCCTTGCACCAACTTTGCCATCAATGACATTTTTTTGTCAGATACCAAGGCATATTTTAATGTAGCAGTAAGACTTTTATTCATGATATAATATATAAGTATAAATAATATAATATTCGGCGGAAAACTATTGAACTAGGCACTAGTCACTCGTGACTAAAATGGATGTCCTCTAAATGTTCTTGTTGGAACAAATTCTCCAAACTTATGTCAGATCATATCTTCCGTGACATACACACTGATAAATTGCTTACCATTGTGAACAGCAAAAGTGAATCAAATCATATCAGGAATAATATGGCATGCTCTATCCCATATCTTGATTACTTTTTTATCTCCTCATGAAGTCATTTTCTTTACCTTATTCATGATTTTTTCGTTCACGTAGAATCATTTCTTTAGTGATCTTGCCATCCTCTTAAATAAATTTTAAATGATAAATACAATAGTTCCCAGTCAATCAGTTCTAAGTTCTAAGTTCCTAGTTGATAGTTTTGTACTAGGCACTGGGCACTAGGCACTATTTTACTAATTCTTAGTTCTCTTATTAACAATAAATTTAGTAGACCATTTCTTCTTCTTTCTTGTCTTGATTCCAGGAGCAACGATTTTACCACTAAATGATTTTGGTCCTTTCTTCAATCATACTTCTGTATGTCCTTCTCAACCTCCATGTGGATGGTCAACTGGGTTCATACTCTTTCCAAGAATATGTGGCTTGATTCCAAGTCGTCTCTGTCTTCCTGCCTTACCGATAACTACATGTTGATGCTGTTCATTTCAGATTTCACCAATAGTTGCTCGGCAATTATGATTAAATTTTCTTACTTCTCATGAGGAAAGCTTAAGGAAAATAAGATTTGTTGCTTCATCTTTACCGACAATACTAGCGTATGATCCAGCAGATTTTGCAAGTTTTCCTTCACTAAATGGAGTTACTTCTACATTGAAAACATTTACTCATTCTGGAATATCCTTAAGTTGTTTTCTATTTCCTGATTGGATAGGAGCGTCCTGACCATAAAGAATTTTATCACCTACAGCAATATTTTTCCATGCAAGAACATATCTTTTTTCTCCATCTGCGAAATTAAGCAAAGCAATCCTACTTGTTCTATAAGGATCATATTCTACAGATGCCACTTTGGCAGGAATATTTGCCTTATCATATCATTTAAAATCAATGATTCTGTAGAGTCTTTTATGTCCACCTCACATAAATCTAGAAGTGATTCTTCCAGTATTATTTCTTCCTCATGAACTTTTCAATGACTTTACAAGAGATTTTTCAGGACCTTTTTTAGTAATATCACTAAAATCATATCCGATCATGAAACGTCTTGAAGGTGTACGAGGTTTATACGTCTTTACTGCCATTCTCTCAATAATTTTAAATGGTAAATGATAGATTCCAAATTATATTCCTTCATTGCTGATGATTATTACGAACCAAGATCGATCTTGTCTTTCTTGTTCAAAGTCACAAGCACTTTTTTGTACGCAGTTCTGACTAATTTTCTATTGTTTCTTCCTTTGAAACACACATTGAGCATATTAATTTTTTCTGGAATAACTTTGTAAAGAGTCTGAATAGCCTCCTTTACATCATTCTTGTTGGCATCAGCGTGCACTTTAAAAGAATATTTGTTTTCAGCTTCTTGTTGTTTATGAGTTTTCTCCGTAATGATTGGAGACAAAATAATACCATACAAAGAAAATTTCTTCACTGCTTTAGTGCTTGCTGTTTTCTTTGCTCTATTTTGTAATGTCTTCTTATATGTCATTGGAATAACATGAAATGATAAAGGGGAAATGTAAACGTAATACGTTATCCATTAACCGTTTTACTTATTGATTTTATTGAAAGCTGATTCCAAGAAAACAACTTTGTCAGAATGAAGAAGATCATATGGATTTAGATAGTCCACCAAGAGGTATTTTACTTTTGGTAGATTTCTAAATGATTTAGTAATATTTTCATCATTCTTGTCGATAACAAATAACACTTTCTTGGTACCTAATCACATATTTTTAAGAATTGTAGCAGCTTCTTTAGTTTTTGGATTTGTGAAAGCAAAATCTTTCAAACCACATACTTCTTGATCTTTGACTTTTACAGTAAGAAGACCATTCAAAGCAATTTTCTTAGCTTTCTTTGGCATTTCTTTAGTGTAATTTTCTACACCTCTAGGACCAAAGGCAACTCATCACCCTCTTCTGATAGGAGATTGTTTTCCACCAGCTCTAGCTCATCCAGTACCTTTCTGTTTGTAAATCTTTTTTCCAGTACCGTTTACTTCTCCTCTGCCTTTTACGCATGCAATGTTATTGCGTGCATTACTAGTTTGCAAAAGATAGTATTCGTGAATCAAAGATTGATTAACGAGGTTGTCATTAAAAACAGCTTCATTACATGAAACCTGTCCGACTACCTTACCGCTTTTATCATACATATCTATAGAGTATGCCATTGTTTCAAATAATATGTCATAAAAAAATATTGTTGAATTAATCGAGTAATAATCTTAGTGTACCATTATAAGCGCCAGGCAATGATCACTTCAATACTAGCAAATGCTCATTATCTTTTGCAACAGAATCCAATACCTGAATATGTTTGAGTGTAATACGTTCATCTCACATATGTCCTGCGTGTGGATGTCCCTTAAATCCTCTTCTTGGCTTTCTATTACCTTTTGATCATCCAGCTCTTGTAAATTTGTGTCCATGAGTACCTGGAGTTCCATGAGCATGATGTCTTTTCATAGGTCCTTGATATCCTTTACCTTTTGAAGTTCCTACAACAGTTACTTCAGTTACTCATTCCAAGAGACTTGCATCAAGAGCCTTACCTACTTCATGAGCTTTGACGAAATCCTCATTGACCTTCATCTCAGTAACAGAAGTATAATCAGTCATTTCTTTTCCTGATTTTGCTGTCTTGGTTTTTTTCTTTCCTACTCCTATAACTGCAGCAGTATATCAATCTTTGTTTACATCCTTATATCTGACGATTTCCTGAGGAAGTACTTGTACCAAAGTAACAGGCAAAAATTTATCTGCCACCCAGATCTTTGTCATTTCCTTTTTAGTAACTATCAATCCACCTTTATTCATGATTTACATTAACTAACAACTAAAAACTAACAACTAACAATTTTTGTACTGTTAACTATTCACTATTAACTGCTAACTAGAATACCTTCACATCAACCATTACTCAAACAGGAATAGCCAAGTTTTGAAGATATTCCATGGTTTTTGCTCCAGTTTCTACAACATCCACCATTCTAGAATAAGTCATTCTTTCAAATTGCTCTCTAGAATCCTTAAATTTAAAGTTGGATCTCAAAACAGTATATAATTTTCTCTTTTTAGGCAAAGGAATGGGACCTTTTACTTCAGCGCCTGATTTGATCAAAAGACCAACAACCTTGCCAACAGAAGCTTCCAACATCTTAATGTCGTAGCTCTTGAGCTTGATTCTCAACTTGGTTTTGGTGTTTTTCTGTTCATGTGCCTTAGCTTGCTTTTCTACCATTTGATACGAAATATAGTTTAAAAAAACTTAGCATTTAGATGTCCCCATCTGTCCCCTGCTATATAGTGTAGCAGGGCTGACGGGGAATCCTAAATACCAAATATATATTATAATGAATTATTCGTTAACTTTTGTTACAACTCCTGCACCTACCGTTCTTCCACCTTCTCTAATTGCAAATCTCAATCCTTCTTCCATAGCTACTGGATAGATAAGTTCAACATCAATTTTTGCATTGTCGCCAGGCATAATCATTTCTACGCCTGATTTAAGAGTAATGGATCCAGTAACATCAGTTGTTCTCAAAAAGAATTGTGGTCTGTATCCTGTCATGAAAGGAGTGTGTCTTCCACCTTCTTCCTTCTTAAGTACGTACACCTCAGCTTCAAATTTCTTGTGAGCTTTCACAGTACCTGGTTTACAGATAACTTGTCCTCTTTCTATTTGATCTTTTTCAATACCCCTAAGAAGCAATCCAACATTCATACCTGCTTCAGCTTTATCAAATTGTTTGTGAAACATTTCTACTCCAGTAATAACTGTCTTTTTTGGATCAGCACCAAGACCAAGAATTTCAACTTCGTCATTCATCTTAACGATACCTCTTTCGATTCTTCCTGTAGCAACTGTTCCTCTACCTTTAATAGAGAAGACATCTTCTACTGGCATCAAGAAAGGCTTTTCATTATCTCTTACAGGAACTGGAATGAATGTATCCAATGCATTCAACAAATCCCAAATTGGTTTAGCAACACCTTCTGTATCATCTGGATTTTCTACAGCCTTAAGCGCTGATCCTCTAATGATAGGAACTGGAGCATCAACTCCGTATCCTTGTTTTTTGAGCAGATCCCTGATTTCTTCTTCTACAAGATCCAGCATGTCTTTGTCATCAACCATATCACATTTATTCAAGAATACTACGATTCTTGGTACATTTACTTGTTTAGCCAAAAGAACGTGTTCTCTCGTTTGAGGCATCGGTCCATCAGTTCAAGCAACGACTAGAATAGCGCCATCCATTTGTGCAGCACCAACGATCATGTTCTTAACATAATCGGCATGTCCTGGACAATCAATGTGAGCGTAGTGTCTAGTTTCAGTTTCATATTCAACGTGTCTAGTGTTGATAGTAATACCTCTAGCTTTTTCTTCTGGAGCATTGTCAATCTGGTCGTAAGCAGTATACTTTGCCCAACCTTTCTTAGCACATACAGCAGTAATCGCTGCAGTCAATGTAGTCTTACCATGATCTACGTGACCAATGGTTCCAACATTAACATGAATTTTGTCAGCCATAATACATAATATTTAAAAATTAAAATAGGAATACATAGTATGTGTATTTGGTTTGAATAAATACACAAAAATTCTCATTTCGGACGAAATGATAGATATAAAGCTTACTTCAAAAATCCAAATTAATTTTGATTGAAAGCTTTACCTACACATTTGACTAACCGAAACCTAGCTCACAAATAATTGATTTCCTTATTGGAGACCGTTGTACTTGCGAGGAGTATGCAACAAATTTTTACATTTTTATTATTTGACAATACGTGAGATTTACATATTTGGGGTACGATTGCAAGTGATTTTTATATAGATTCGGAGATGCGCCCCGAACCGTCGGGGGAACTCGCGACCTGTCCGGTAAGACCGGACCGCTCTAGCCATCTGAGCACAACAATTTTTATATAGATTCGGAGATGCGGGACTCGAACTCGCGACCTCTTGCTCCCAAGGCAAGCGCTCTAGCCATCTGAGCTAATCCCCGATATCGTATATAATGGTGCCAGGAGGCAGAATTGAACTGCCGACACAAGGCTTTTCAGGCCTCTGCTCTACCACTGAGCTACCCTGGCGTTAATGATGATAATGGTGGGCATAGGTGGACTCGAACCACCGACCTCGTCCTTATCAGAGACGCGCTCTAACCAACTGAGCTATATGCCCATACTTTTTTTCATGCAACAAAAAAATAAATTGCGATGTGGTGGTGTATACATATATATGTAGTAATTTCAAGGGAAAAATCTATAAAGTACATTCCATACAAATTTAACTTATACTTTATAAGTAAATTTATGTGAGAATATACTTATAGTCAAGAAAGATGAGCGTGAACGAAAAGTTAAAACTACAATGAATTGACTATAATAGTTTTCTGAGCTCATCTACGACCTTATTCATTATTTCTCCATTATTTGCTTCTACCGTAAACTTGATTTTATCTTCAGTATTTGACGGTCTGAGATTAAACCAAAAATCCGGAGCATAGACGCTGATCCCATCCACAAACTTGATGTCATACTCAGCATAGTATTCTTGTACTTTTTTGAGAGCTCATGCTTTGTCGGTTACAGCCAAACTTACAACTGGACTCTTGAAATATTTTTTATACGCGCCCACAAATTCCTCCCAACTAGAATATTCTTCCATTTCTTTACATATATAATAGAGGGCCAACAAGGGCATCTCATATCCACCCATTTCCGCAAACAGAAAATGCCCGCTGCTCTCACCCGCAAAAATTCCATCACACGCTTTGAGTTCTTGATTGATAAAATATCTTCCTACTCTCGTCATCTTCGCTTCACCACCAAAATGAGTCACCACTTCCGTAATCATCTTCGTCGACATCGTTTCATACAAAACAATATCTTTAAAATTTGTATCAACACTCGTCCCGCGATCCGCGATCCTCTCAACGAGTACTTGTTTCGCAATCATCGCAGTCAATAAATCTCCACCGATCACTTTTCCATCGGGACCTACAATTCAAATCCTATCCGCATCCCCATCAAACATAAGACCAAATTCCGCGCCCGTCTCCTTCACGACATGAATAAGCTGTTCATAATTTTCATGTTCCTGGGTATCTGAATGATGCGCAGTAAAATTCCCATCAGGCAAATCATTGATCATATCTATGACATGATTTTTGGATATATAGTCCTGGAAAAATTTCTTTTCAATACTCACGGCCGCACCATTGGAAAAATCTACAGCAAAGTGATGACGCTTCTTGAGGCCACTTCGTTTCTTATCCAACATCGCATATAATTTTTGAACTTTATCTACAAGAAAATTATCGAGGGGATTAGGAGATGTATTGGAGATTAAATGATTCTTCATAGTCGGAATCTCCAAATCTTCTTGCAATCTCCCAATCTCCTGCTCAAACATTTCCCAAAGCATTTCCGTCGACAACAAGGTCACATCCTTATCAAAAAATTTCATTCCTACATCACCGGGAGGATTATGCGACGCAGTAAATGCCACACCAAGATCATAATCACCTTGACCGAGATAATACAACACTGGCGTACTACATACACCATAGGGATACTTGCCCCGTCACTCGCTGCGGGGATCCGCACTCGCATCAAAATTTGCATAAAAGACATTAGAAAAATCTGACGCTTTCAATCACGCAACGAATGCATCTATCAACGCAGGATTTTGCAACCTCACGTCGCACCCAATGAGCAACTTACCGTTATCCGTTCACCGTTTACCATTCATATACTTCCCCATCGCCTTTCCCATAATATAGGAAAAATGTTCATCGATCTCCTTGCCATACTTTCCCCTGATATCATAGGCCTTAAAAGCTTTGCGATAATTTTCTAGCATTGAAATATATAAATAATAAAGCGGTATTCTTTTTTGACAAATCCTCCGTCTCGTTTCACTCGCCACCCCCTTTCTCAAGGGGGCTCATTTATTAATTAGCTCCCTTGAGAAAGGGAGAAGGAGGTCTGCAGTACTGCAGACCGGGAGAGGGATTTGTTTTTTTTACTTAAACTTAAAACCCAACTTAATCCTTTCCAATCGATGAAGTTCTGGAAGGGGAAGTCCATGCTTCATGAGGAAATCATATTCCATCTTCACAATCCTATAATAATTTCCTTTTTCATCCTTAATCACCTTTTTAAGGATTTCCGGATCGATTTTCCAGTTTCAATGTTCATCGAATCATTGAAAGTCAGAAAGGAAGGCTCCCTTCTCTGAAGGAGAAGGGCGGGGGGATGAGGAAACTACTTCCGCCCCTTCTGGCACATCCACCTTGATTTCTTCGTCCCTCCACAAATATCATTCCTTAGTCACTTCTTCTTTGGTAAAAGTATCATCGATTAAGTAAGCAGCCGTATCGTTAAAGTAAAAGGGATTCATCGATCATGGAAAAAATTGTCATAACGTTCAGTCTTTATCCATCTGTTCAAAGATTTTATCAGCAAGTTCAAATCGTTCTTCTTTGGAATATTCTTTATTGAGAATACAGAATTGTTTATTTTTCAATCAAATGCAACCAAGACAATAGGAACAATTTTCAAGAAAGAAAGAATGATAGTTATGTTGTCATCAACCAACGTAATCGCAACAATAAATATTTTCTCCAGGACCAATATAAAGTGATGCATAACAATCTTCTCCCGATGGAGATCCACCCAGAAACAGATCAAACAAATTTCTATTTCCACCTTTGGATCAAACATTAATAACGTTTCTAGCATTTGATACACGATAGACATTTATACCATTAATTATATTATCGGATTCCACAATAAATGCAGATGCTCTCGGAATCTTAGCATAATATTCTAGAAATTTATTTTTTTGTTTCAAAATATCTGATTTTAGTTTAAGATACTCATCTTTAGTATATTTTTTGTTATGTATGTGATAAGACTGATTCGTAAGATTGTCGCAAAAAAGACATTCATGACATCAAGTCAAATCAACGGAAAAATAGATATTGTCAGAATTCACAATATTAGTTGAATAAAATACATTATGCGATCTTAAAATTCAGCGACATTGGTAGATATTAGAACAATTGTCTCGCGCCATAAATGTGTTATAGACATTAGTGCATCATTCTTTAATATGAAAACTATATCAAACATTTTCCACATCAATAACTATACAAAAGCTCAAATAACAGTTTTTACTGTATCGTCAGTTTTCACAATAATCGGAATTTTCAGTATTAAGATTTCATAAATACGGAAGTAGAACAGCTTGATACAACTCCTGATATTGTAGAAAAAATGACTTCGAAAAATCGTAATTTTTATTGAGATGAAAATTGTTTTCTATGGTCTCATAATATTGTTTGACTGAACAAAGATTCTTAGGCCTTCTAGTTGTTTCGGGATATCTACATATATTTTTATCAATTTTATATAAATTGAGCGGACACCATGACCCTATTTCTTTCACAAAATCTCTCCACGGCGTGGACTTTCTTTTCTCTTGCATCTTCTTTTCTCGCTTTTTGATATCCGGCATGAAATCTATTTGAATAGGTAAAGCGGTATCTTTTTTGACAAACCTCTACCCTGAAAGGGAACCCTTCTCCTTATCAGGAGACACCATTAATTTTTCAT
>Ga0172379_10005662_pt1 | contig 17333 bp, 15 predicted proteins | sample GrowelOW334metaG_FD_119756 | JGI IMG/M metagenome (GOLD analysis project Ga0172379, IMG submission 119756) | Groundwater microbial communities from an aquifer near a municipal landfill in Southern Ontario, Canada - Groundwater well OW334 metaG | ecosystem: Environmental > Aquatic > Deep... | reverse complement strand
TTTAGACAAATATTCTTCCCATTCTACAAAGAATATTTTTGAAAATCCTCTACTTCTTTAATGGTTTTCCAATCTCCCTCATTCTCTTTAACTTTGAAGCAAAAAAAAGATTTTATATATGAAACTTGCACTCTTCCAGATTGATCCGGTGATCGGGGATATTAACGGAAATAAAGAAAAGATAATTAACGGATACCTCAAAGCTGTTGAAGATAAAGCTGATCTTGTGATCTTCCCGGAACTTGCGCTGCTTGGTTATCCTTCTCTTGACTTGGTCGAAAAAAAAGAATTCCGTGATGCAGTGAATTCTGCCGCACACGAAATAGCTGCACAAACAAATTCGGTTGGACTTCTCTTTGGTTCTCTTACAGAAGAAGACGATGTAGTAGGAACAAATCTCTTTAATTCTGCAATCCTGTGTTACGATGGAAAAATACAATTCGTTCAGCATAAAACGTTGATACCCAATTACGATGTATTTGATGAGATGCGTTACTTTGAATCGGCTCGCGATGTTTTTGTGCATGAGTTCAAAGGTGAGAAGCTCGGCATTTCTATTTGTGAAGATATTTGGAACGATAAAGATTATTGGAAGAAGCGACTTTATTCCAACGATCCCGTTGAAAGATTGATTGATAAGAAAGCAACATTTTTAATTAACATTTCCGCGAGTCCTTATTCTTATGGGAAAAGACTCGCACGGTTGGAAATGCTTTCGACTCTTACAAAAAAGGATAAAATAAGTCTAGCATATGTTTGTAACGTTGGCGCGCAGACTGATTTGATCTTCGACGGCGCCTCAATGTGTTTTGATAATGGTGGAAATTTGATTCAGCTCGGGAAGAATTTTGATGAAGATTATATTCTTTATGATACAAACAAAAAGTATGAACCAATAACCAAAGTGGAGCGGACTTTTGAAGAAGAAATTCATGACGCACTTATTTACGGTATAAAAGAATATTGCAAAAAATTGAATTTTGAAAAAGTGCTTGTCGGATTAAGCGGCGGGCTTGATTCGGCGATTGTTACTTATCTTGCCGTTCAAGCATTAGGAAATGAATATGTGCATGTGGTTATGCTTCCTTCAAAATATTCTTCAATGGGAAGTGTAAAAGATTCTAAGAAACTTATTGCAAATCTCGGCATCTCATCAAACAAAATTTCTATTCAACCGGTAGTTGACAAAACGTTGGAATTGCTTCATCCTATCTTCGGGAATTTCCCGGAAGATATTACGGAAGAGAATCTGCAATCACGGACACGCGGACTTTTGTTAATGGCTCTTTCAAATAAATTTAAATATCTTCTCTTATCTACGGGAAATAAATCGGAGATGGGAGTCGGGTACGCAACTTTGTACGGCGATATGTGCGGCGGACTTGCGGTTATCGCTGATGTTTATAAATCCGATCTTTACCGGGTTGCAAAATTTATAAATCGAAATGAAGAAATTATTCCCGATGAAATATTAACGAAAGCTCCTTCGGCTGAATTGAGACCGGATCAAACAGATCAGGATTCGCTTCCGCCGTATGAGTTGTTAGATCAAATTTTACGAATGTACTTAGAAGAAAATAAAGAGATCGACGAGATAAGTAATGTTTTGGGAGACCGCGAGGTTGTAACAAAAGTTCTGCATATGGTTGATCGTAATGAATTTAAACGCAAGCAGGCAGCTCCCGCTTTGCGTGTATCAAACAAAGCTTTCGGGTACGGCAGACGCTTCCCGATCGTGCAAGGATGGAGAAGATAACAAGTGGAAAGTAGAAAGTTAAAAGTGGAAAGTAACAAGTGGAAAATAGCAAGTGGCAAGTTGAAAGTTAAAAGTGAAAAGTTTCAAGTAAAACGTTTTGAAAGACTGGGGATGAAGTTTGGATTAATAATTTTATTCCTTTCTACTTTCTACTTTCCACTTTCTACTGACTCCTTCGCGCAATTCGGCGGGGAACATGCTCACATCAAAGCTTCGTTGACAAATAAGGATACAATCCATCCCGGCAGTGAAGTAAAAGTAAATGTTAAAGTTTCTGTCAATCCCGGCTGGCATATCAATTCAAACAAGCCGAATGAAGATTTTCTTATCCCTTCAAAATTAACCGCTTCTTCACCGGAGAAAATATCTTTTAGAAGTGTTGTCTATCCAAAAGGGAAAGAGATAAAATTTGATTTCAGTGAGAAACTTCTTTCAGTTTATGAAAATGAAGTTGAATTAACTGCGGCATTAAAAATTCCTGCTGAGCTTTCGGAAGGGAAATATAAAGTTGCTGTTACGTTGGAATATCAAGCATGCAACAGTCAAACTTGTATGCCTCCAAATAATGCAACCGACACATTAACAGTTTTAGTGAGTGGAAAAGCAATTGCCTTAGCTGCCGATACTTCTGCAACATCAGTCAAAACCGAACTCACTTCGTTTGAAACTCCCAAAGGAGCGAACACACAAAATGATGATTCTATTTTCTCAACACTTGATAAGAGCGGATTGCTGCTAAGTTTAATTTTTGTTTTTCTCGGCGGTCTTGCGCTTAATCTTACTCCGTGTGTTTATCCACTTATTCCCATAACTGTTGGATATTTTGGCGGACAAGCTGAGGGGAAGACGAGCAAACTTGTGATGATGGGTCTGCTTTATGTGCTGGGAATGGCTTTGACTTATTCGGTTATTGGAGTTGTTACAGCGTTAAGCGGCGCGGTCTTTGGCGCGCTGCTGCAAAATACTTTTGTTATCCTTTTTATCGCGCTCATCTTTATCGTTCTTTCGTTAAGTATGTTCGGAGTTTATGAGTTTCAACTCCCAAATTGGTTGGTGATGAAAGCCGGTGGAGCAAAAGGGGGATTGTTCGGCGCTTTCTTTATGGGCTTAACAATGGGAATCGTCGCAGCTCCCTGCATCGGACCTTTTGTGCTTGGATTAGTTACTTACGTTGCAGCAAAAGCTGATGTGTTTACCGGATTTCTACTTTTCTTTGTCCTTGCGCTGGGGCTTGGACTCCCATATTTCCTTCTTGCAATCTTCTCCGGTAAGATAAAGAAATTACCTAAAGCCGGGGAATGGATGGAAGCCGTCAAACATATTTTCGGATTGCTTCTGCTTGGAATGGCTGCATATTTTGTTTCGCCTATTCTTCCAAAAGAAGTTGCTTATTATCTTCTTCCGGTTTTCGGAATAATTGCCGCGCTTTATCTTTTGTTTGTTGATAAACTTGCGAACCGCTTAATGGGATTCAGAATTTTCAAAACACTTTTTGCGCTTGTAATATTTGCTCTTTCGGTTTTTGCTTTAATTCCTTCTGAAAAGAAATCGATCGAATGGCAGACATTCTCTGAGGAGAAGATTGCCTCAGCAAAGACGGAAGGGAAACCGGTCATCATAGATTTTTACGCCGATTGGTGTATTCCTTGCAAGGAACTTGACGCCATTACTTTTTCTAATGCAAAGGTGATAGAAGAATCAAAACGATTTAGCGGATTAAAAGCAGATATGACGAAATCTGTTTCTGATGAGGTTGATGCTCTGCGGACAAAGTTTAAGATCATCGGTGTTCCGACAACTATACTTATTGATTCCAAGGGGAATGAAGTTCATCGTTTTACTGGATTTATAAAAGCGGATGTTTTTTTAGAGAGTCTTAAAGAAGTAAAGTAGAGTTGATTGGAGGACGATGAGACGGTGAGACTTTGGGACTGTGAGACTTTGGGACGATGAGACGATGAGACTTTGGGACGGTGAGACTTTGGGACGGTGAGACTTTGGGACGATAGGTTTTTGTAATAATCTTTGTGGTTTATATGGTTTAATAATTTCTGCTAAATAAAAGTGAGAAACCCGCTAAATGATGCGGTTTTATTATGTTTTTTTAGAACAGTGTTACGAAATAATAATTGTTATTGACAATGCACATATTTTGTAGTACAATTGCACTGGTATTTATAAAAAAAATGTGGGAAGGCGGAGCTCACTCTTAAACGTACTTTCCGCTAAAAAGTTACTTGAAACTAAATCTCTTTCGCATTCGGTCTTGTAGCTTCTCTTCTCTGGCGAAAAATGATTCTGGTTTCTTTGGTTTGTTTAACTCATACCTAAAACGATGATATGGAACTGAAATCAAAGTCAAGATCAAAAAAAACTATAAATAATTTCTTTAGGACTATGTAATATTTATGAAAAAGATTGTTTATGCCTTCTCACTATTTTCTTTATTGCTATCAATTAATTGTAAATTTTCTAATCCTACCGAATCCCAGGATAGTAAAATTGAAATCCTTCCATTAAAGCTTAACAACAGTTGGAAATACACATGTATGTATTATAGTCTCAATTCTGATAACTCAATAAAAGGATTGATTGATTCTTCCGAAATAACTATGGAAGTAGTAAAAACTGATTCCATGGAATCATTTAAAGGATATTATGTTAAAAACTTAATTATAAACACCTTTCCCGCATTAAAGATGGTATTAAACAATGAAAATGATGGACTGTATATAGCTAGTGTAGACGCGGAGCTAACCATTCCACCTAGACACTCAAAAGTTGAAAGAGTTTTAAAGTATCCAACTGTTAACAATGACAGCAGCACATTTTCATCTTATACAATAAAAACAAAATCTTTTTCTGAGACAGTGACAATTAATTTCCGAACGTATCCTTGTGTTTTATATGATGTTTACCAAAGATCTGGAATAGTTGCGCAATTTTGGATGGCTCCAAACATTGGAATAGTAAAGACGTGGCAGTATTTCGGTTTTACTATGTATGAATTTATGTTAAAAAATTATACTATAAATTAGGAAGCATATGCGTGGTTTTAAATTTATTCTTTTTACGACTGTTCCTTTTTTTAGCACAAGCTGAAGTGAAAAGGAAGAGGATTTTTAATTATTGAAGAGTTGAATTGTTAAAAATTGACTTTGGGATATTATCAAACTAAAAAGTATAGGGTGTAGTATGAAACAAATAATCCCGATGTTGTTGGCGCTTCTCCTTTTTTCGTGCAAGGATTCAAGTGTAAACGATCAAATTCAAAACAGCAGCAGTAATATAATTTTTGAAGTTGAATATCTCAATTATGCATGGGGGATAAGTTATCATGGAATAATGATTGATAATGAGGGAAAAGAGTATTCGTACAATCCCGCAAAAGACACCATCCCTTACTTATACCATGCCGATGGGCTCTATACGGAACAAGAACTCCAAGCTAAATATGAGCATGTAAAAACCTACATCAAAACAATTCCAAGCGATAGCCTAAACTGGAGCCATAATCTTGCCAACCAGGTAACAACAACAGATTATTCCGATACAACTCGTGTAGGGATTGATATGGGGAGTAGAACATATTCCGTTTATATTTTTCGTCCGGAGATCAATAAATATCAGCAAGTAGTTCTAAAGTTAGAAGGCGATTCTGAATTTTATAATAAGTCGCAAAGCGCTGTTACGTTAGTTGCATGGTTAAAACAATACTAGCGGGCAGTGGTATGTTCTATTTCGATAAGTGGAAAGAGGCTGTAGGGTTAGCCACAATCAAATTATAATATTAGAATGATTGAATGATTGCATGGCTGAATGATATTGCCGCTTAAGTTTTTGTTTCGTGTTAAGCATGTGAGACTCGGGGGAATATTTTAACTGTTTTCTCTTTTAATATTTTTCTAACGAACAACTGTTCAAGTATTACAAATAAAAAATATTGAATCCCCAATGGGATTCTTTTTTTGTTTTGTATCGATATTACAAATATTAAATCCCTACTTGTCTGCCATTAGGTAGACGGGATTTCTTTTGCAACCCGCCTTGGCGGGTTGAATCTTTGTAACTAAGAAACCTGCAAACAACTAATATTCCCACCTGCCTTGCCGTCAGGCAGGTGGGGAATAAATATTTTTTGTTAAAGTATTTAGCCTGTATTGTTTTGACTTTTGCCGTGTTACTTGTTGCGCTATGTTTGAATGGAAAACATTCATTCATGCATCCCTGCATCCCTGCATTCATTCATTCGTCCATGCATCCATTCATTCATGCATTCATTCATCCAAGTTCTTTTAAGGGGAAGAAAAAATAGTTTTGTTTTTCTAAAACATTATTTTATTTTTGTTCCCAACAACCGCATTTAAACGAAAGTTTTAAAGGCGGGGTTAAAACTAAAATGGTTTTCATTCAACATTACGGAGGTTCTGTTTAATGTCCATACACCTAAAAATTACCAACTGTAAAAACAAGTACAGTTAAGTAGAGAACTAATTGCTTAAGCCGAAACACCCGCAAAAATGCGCTTACAGTAAGGGGCAGTTAGTTCTTAACCCAAGCCAAATAAATCAAAAAAAAATATTCTAAGTCCCGTAGATCGGTAACTTATGTCCATTTTTTGTAAACTGAAGAGAAGGAAAGCGAAATAGAAATAGCCCCCTACCTTGAAAGTTTAGAAGAAAGCATCTCTGATTTGTTCCCTTGCCATTTCGGTTAGGAAGAAAAGAAACAAAGAAATACTTCTTGCCAAATTAGTTTGGTAAGAAGAGAACAAGGTTTTGCTCTTAGCTATCTTAGTTTGGGAGGAAGGAAACAAAGATTTGCTCTTAGCTATCTAAGATTTGCAAGAAGAAAACAAGCATTTGCTCTTAGCTATCTTAGATATGCAAGAAGAAAACTAACATTTGCTCTTAGCTATCTTAGATATGCAAGAAGGAAACAAGCATTTGCTCTTAGCTTTCTTAGTTTGCTATGAATCAAAATGAGATAGGAAGGAACAATACTTCGATTTTAGCGAAAAAACGAGGCATTATAATAAAATTGATGCCTTTTAACAATAATCTATCACAAATAAAAGGAGCGCTATATGGCGTATAGAGATAAAACGAAATCATCAATTGTTGAAAAAGCCGAAGGTCGGCTTAACGGCATGCAGGTGATTGACAAAAAGCGGCAAACCCCGGTTAATTACGGAAATTCTGAAATTCCTCTTACCGTAACCGAGATGAGTGCCCAAATTGCCCTTGTTGAGTTAAAAAGATCGGACTATAACAAGGCGCTAAAAGCTGCGGATGAAGTGAGTAACGCTTTTGACGCGGAAGAAAAGAAACTTAGTGAGATGTGCACAAAAGTACTTTCCGGGGCTGTTAGTATATTTGGTGAAGACACCGACCAATACGAACAGCTTGGCGGCATACGAAAGTCCGACCGTAAGAAACCGGTAAGGAAACCGAAAACAAAATAGTTGCCACGCCCCTTGGCAACACCTTCCCTAAAAGGATGATGGACGCCTTACCCCACGTCTATCATTCTTGGGGGAGGATAAAGAAAGAATGAACGCTCTTACTGCAGGAGTGTTGGAAGAAATTTTGGCAGGTTTAATTATGGTTATAAACAATAAAAAGAGAATTTTATGAAAAAATATGTGCTTTGTTTCCTCGTTTTAGTTTTCTCTTCTTCTTCATTTGCACAATTCTTACAAGGTTATGGTTTTAAAATTGGTTATGTAAGTTCAAGACAAGATTACACCTTTAAGATTGTTGATGACCTTATTGAATGGAAAAGTGGATTTAGTGTAAGTGTTTATGCAGATCTATTTAGTTTTAATAATTTTTCAATATCTCCCGAATTGAAATATATACAAAAGGGTTGGAGAGGTGAATTTGTTAGTACTGGACCAGAAAGTCCAGAACCCATCGGTAAAGAATACAAAGATTTCCATCATAATTATTTATCAATTCCAATTTCATTAAAATATAGCATGGATCTTATAATTGGAAAAACATTTATTAAAATTGCACCAAGATATGACATCCGCTTAAAAAGTTATGATGATTTTGATTCACCTTCGTCAACTTATAAAGACTTTAAAAATGTCTTCGGTGGAACTTTATCTTTAGGGTTTATGCCAAAATTAGATATTGGGTTGAATCCATTTGTCGAAATATCCTATCATTTAGATTTCACAAATAGTTTTTCAATACCAAATAACAGTATAAAAAACAGAGCAATAGAAATAAGTTTAGGTACAGAATTTTAAGATAATAATTGTCTATAACCTTTTTAATTCGCCAGAGCGATTGAAGAGATAAAATGGAATTGTAAATATTTAATTAAATAATACGGCAGTGCCGGATTTTAATATAACACGCCGTTAGCATGTTTTACATATTAAGAATAATGGTGAAAATAAATGGCACTAACTACACTTTTTGTCGAGATTTTAATTATCGGAACAATCTCGGAAATATGGTTATTTCTCATTCTGCTATCATTTATTTCTTTTGATCCAAACACAACAACATTCATAATAGATTCTATATATAAATTATCTGCTTTTCTTATTATTCCTTATTTATCAATTACTTATTCACTCGGTTGGCTTGTTAATTTTATTTCTGAAAGAATCTTTAAACTATTTTTTCAAAAGAAGTTTCGAGATAAAATATTTTCTGATGCTGGTTATGACTATTATAACGCACGTGGATTACTCTTCCAAAAAGCATCTTCAGATGTTATGCAAGATTTCCGATTTGATAGACATATATTGAGAATCTCTCGAAGTAGCGTAGTTAACTTTTCACTTATTACTATATTCTTATTATTGAATTATGATAAAATGAGCACATCGATATTATTATTATGTGTTTTAATTTCCACATCTTTTGTTATTGTCTCCTTTTACCAATGGAAAGCAAAGTATAAATCAAATTATTCCAAAATGTTGGGTATATATAAAGTGGTTAAAGATATTAAACCAGAATTAATTATAACATTAAAATAATCTGATGAAATAATTTTATATTATTTCATGTGCTAACCCGCCGTTCAACATGGACAGCGTTTATCAGTGCGGCATCTGTGTGGTTGTAAAGTTGTGTTGTAGAAATTTGTTGCTCTCTGAGTTTAGTTAATAAAATGAATTAATAAATAATCATCGGTATTGGTTTTCAAAGCTGCATTGCTGTTATGGTTGGTGGCTTAAAAACAATGCAGTTAGGTAGCTATCTAAATCATAAATAAAAAAAGACAACATTACGTCCCGAGATTTTATTTAAGAAATTTTTCTATGACGAATGTAAAACAAATAAACTTGTATCATATCGGCATGCAAAAAATTTATAAAAACGTCAGCCTTCGAGAACAGTGTTATAAAAATAACTTCTATGGACTGGATAATGAAAATATATTGGCTGAATTGGAAAAATCATTTTCGTTAGTAATAAAATATATTCTTTTGAATCAAAATTTACCTAACACTTCAACAAATGCTCATAAAAATCTCTTAGCTTTTGTCGCAGTCCAAATAACTCGAACGAAGAAATTTGCTGAAGATATTAACTCTACCATTGAAAAATTTAATCAACTGGTTTTATTGCGGAATAAAGAACAATTCCCTAATCTAGATGTAAAAAAAATTAGAGTTGGTTTAAAGGAGCCTGTCCTTCAAACTCTGCCTTATTCTTACAAATTTTTTATATGTATTGAAGATTTAAATTGTCATTTACTTTTAGCTAATAAAAATCAAGATTTTATAACATCAGATTCACCCGTTTTTATATATAATAAGTATATAGAAGATCTAAAAGAGGCAAAAAACGGTCTATTATCGATAGGCGCTTTAATTTTCATTCCTCTATCTCCAAAAGTTTGTCTAGTTTTATATGATAGTTCTGTTTATAAAATTGGGAAGAAAAATAAGAATATTACATGTGATCTTACAACAGGGGATGTATTTCAAATAAATTCATTGCAGTTTATTAGCGCCGATCAAGTACTATATTTTAATGATTCGTTTCAGAGCGATTATTTTAACATAATACATCAAAAATATATGAGGAAGAGAGAATCGTCTAAACCAAAGGTATTAGAATACCAAGAAGGTGAAGATATAAATAAATCGCTTGTTGTAAATTATTTTCAAATGCCTGATTTAAATATGAATCTGAGTTTTCTATCATTACGGAGAAAAGCTAAATGTATTAAACAATCAGAAAGAAATTTGAAATACAGAAAACCCATGCCTCCTATACCTGGAGAGGTTCCAAATGAATATTACAATTTACCTAACGAAATATTGGGTAAACAATTAAAAAAAATAAATGAACTTTAAAAGCTATTTAACCTCTTTAATAAGTAAAGAGTCCCGCCAAAAGGTGGATAAACAAGAGCAAAATAAATTCCGCTGACAATGTGGTGTAATTGATTTGCATTGCGAGAAATAAGATCAGAATAAAATATGGAGCGCCTAAGGCGCTCCGGTTAGGTAGGTAGCTTGTTTCTACAAATATATAACTCCTACGGAGTTAAGAAAACTTAGCACGTATAAAACATCGTAGATGTTTAATATTTGTAGATAAGAATAAAACCCCCAAAAACGATCCTCGTAGAGGATCAATAAAAAGAATGCCAATAGGAAAATAATTTAATGATTAATACGGTAGTGAAGTGCTCGTACATAACAAATTGGTAGGAAGATTTTCTATGAGAACATTCACATTCTTATTGCTAATATTTTTAGTTTTTCATTTTATTTCTTGTTCAGTGGTAAGTAATTCAGAAACTTCAGCTGTCGCTATCAATGCTATACGAGTTACACTCGGTGATGATGAAGAAATAAAAATGAGATTTTATTTAGTAAAAAAATATAATCCCGGAGATTGTTTCGGGATGCCTTTGATTAAAAACCCTAGATATCAAAGTAAGATAAGCCCGGAATTATTATTAAAAGTTAAAAACCTAAGTTCGGAAAAACCAAATGATGTTGAATGCGAAAAAATTATTCGACAGATGGAAAGAATAACAATTAAGAAAACAGCTCCTGCCACATATTATTTTCAATTTGAGGATGGTAAATGCTGTAGTATAATTTATTACAAAGGTAATTTAGAAATTCGCAACGATGAGATATTTGAAGAACTCCTAGAAGAAAACATGGAAATGGTACCTTGTTAGTGAAACTAACTAAGTTATCTAATCCAACCGGATGCGGGCAGTTAAATAAATTTATAAATTAATTGATGGGTAATATTAATGAAAATGAAATTCTCAATCTTTTTATTGTTCGCAGTTGTTCTTGCGGGTTGCTCGTCATTTAAGGAGAGAAATAAACCAAATACTATTTTATCCGGCGGAGATTGGAAGAAGTATTCTTCAGAACATTATAATTATTATTATCGTCCAGATTCAAGGACAGTTTTATGGATTGATTCAATAGCGCGTAAGCAAGAATCAAATCTGCGTGAGCTAAACAGTTTCTTTAATGTAAATGATAATCAGATAAAAATACATTTCTTTATCTTCCCAAGCTTATGGGCTAAAATAGCTATTACTTCAGAAAAAGCTTATGCTCACTGTATTCCCGAATACGATGCGGTCTATTATATCGATGGAGATACGATTAGCAATGTACTTGGCAAACACGAAGTTACTCATCTAGTAATTAGAAAATATTTTGGCAAACCGATTAAAGGTTTTTATAATACATTTATGGATGAAGGTCTTGCAATGTATTCAGGAGATTCTTTGGCCGGTTTTAGATTATATAATTATTATAAGGAAAGACTAAAAGCAAATGACATTCTTTCACCTTATGAATATCTAAGTAATTCTAATTTGTTTGTTACGAGTTGGAAAAAATATAACCAAACTGCAGGTGCTTTTTCAAAATATTTATTGGATAATTATGGATTTGATAAATACATTAGACTTCTTTTAGAAGGCAACGATGAAGATGATTTTGAAAATATCTATGGAATATCAGTTAAAAATGTAAGTGACGAATTTGTAAGTGATCTTAAGGGCACATAAATTGCTCCTAAACCCCGTCACTGTGTCTTCGATATGGTATATTTGAATCGCATTGAAATTATAAAGATGATGACCAAAATTATATTCAGCGCCTAAGGCGCTCTGGTTAGGTAGGTAGCTTGTTTTTACAAATATATAACTCCTAACGGAGTTAAGAAAGTTTTGCGCTTGTAAAACAATGTAGATAATTATTATTTGAAGAAAAGCATTAAACCGGTAAAACCGATCCTCGTGGAGCTTGCCCGGTTCAGACGGGGATCAATAAAAAGAGAAAACAGTGCGTACAATGTTAGATAAATATTCATCGAGTTATAATTATTGGAGAATAATATGAATACTATAAAATTGTTCACTCTCTTGTTACTTATGGCGGTTACCGTACAAGGACAACCAGATCAATCCGCAACAAGAATGGATTCTCTTGTTGATGTTTTTCCACTTACTCTTGGGCGCGTGTGGACTTATGGCTATGACTATGAGTATAGAGATAGCGGAAGGGCGATAGATGACTATAGCGACACAGGGAATGTGGTTATCCAAGTAATTGACATTGAAATTTCTACTGATTCAATAATTTGGAAACTGAGAGAAGCGGGAACACATTGGACAAAAACGAATAGTCTCCCCTGGACCGGACCAACTGAAAAGATAGATACATTCGAGATCATAGAATTAAAGGAAGGGAATCATCGTCTTTATCGACAAGAAACAGAGAAAAAAGTAATGTATTCAGTATTTCCTTTTCTTCAGGATCTTGCCGACACAGCAAGGGTATATAGATATGCAATGGTTGATACATTCGGAATTAAATATATCTCTACTTGTAAAGAACCGGTAGTCCCTACATTCAAATTTACATTTAAAATGGATATAGGGTTAATTGATGTTTCTTACAGTGACGGTTGTTTGTGCCTTCCATTCGATTGGACAAAGCATAATCTTCGAAGTTCGATCATAGTCGATATTCCCATCTCCGGAGAGAAATTACTTCCTAAGGATTATGATCTATCTCAGAATTACCCAAATCCGTTTAACCCGACAACAACCATACAATATTCGGTTCCGAAACAAAGTAATGTTAAGCTAATAATTTATGATGCTTTAGGAAGAGAAGTAGCAAACCTTGTTAACGAAGAAAAAGAAGCGGGATGTTATGAAGTAGAATTCCAGCCGGCAGTTGGCAATCAGCAGTTGGCAAGTGGAATATCCGCCAAAGGCGGATACGCCTCAGGCGTATATTTTTATCAACTTCGGGCTGGAGATTTTGTGGAAACAAAGAAAATGATTTTGTTACGATAGAAAATTAGTTAGATCAAATAAAAATATACTTTTATATTGAGCGCCTAAGGCGCTCTGGTTAGGTGGGGGGCTTGTTTTTACAAATATATAACTCCTAACGGAGTTAAGAAAACTTTGCGCTTGTAAGACAATGTAGATGTTTAATCTTTGTAGAAAAGAATTAAACCAGTAAAAGCGATCCTTGTAAAGTCTGTGGGCTAAGACGGGGATCAAAAAAAAGAGTATCAAAAGAGGAATAATTAAATAATTAATACGGCAGTGCGGGATTTTTACATAACACGCCGTGTGGCAACAATGCAAAAATGTAAGGAGAACTTATTGAGATCAAAGTATATCATTATGGTTTCCATATTTATTCCACTCATATATGGATGTTCAAGAATAGAATGGCATCGTGTCTATAATAATTGTCAGCCATGTGATAAAGGTCGTGTATATGTCGGTCAATGCGATTCCGGTTCATTTAATTTGAGCCTAAGTTGGACAATGAGTTTAAGGATGGTCGGGCCCCCTTATATTCCATTGTTCCCAATTCCTATTGGGGATTCTAAGGAAATATATGTGTTTGTCTACCCCAAATACGATAGTATGAATCATGTTAATGACGCGCCAGAATTTGCACTAAGACCAAAGGGAAAAAATTTTCTTGTAAGACCGACTGATATTGATACTAATGGAATAATTCCTTATATCTCTTATAGGTACTACTTTGATATTAAGAGCTATTCACCTGATACTCTTGAAGTAGTATTTCTGAAAAAATATCTTGGATGCGAACTACCAACTGTTACATTTATAGCAACGAAGAAGACTATATATGAACCTTTGGTGTTTCCGGCGCATTGAACCGTTTTAGTAATTGGTTATTACTTAACATGGATATATAGAACCCCGACGGGGTTCCTGTTAGGTGGGGAGCTTGTTTCTACAAATATATAACTCCTAACGGAGTTAAGAAAACTTTGCGCTTCTAAAACAATGTAGATATTTATTATTTGTAGAAAAGAATTAAACCAGTAAAACCGATCCTCGTAAAGTCTGGGGCTAAGACGGGGATCAAAAAAAAGAGTATCAAAAGAGGAATAATTAAATAAGTCACCTTACGCAGTTATAAAGCGAAAGAATTCTTAATCATAATCATTTTTTTAATGCTACTCGTTTTTTTGTAATTAATGCAGATTATGAAAAAGATTAAGATTATGATTAAGAAACCAATTCAATCTTTTGCGTAACGTGAGTAAATAATTAATTCGGTTGTGTTGTATTTGGTATAACACGCCATTAAGTTTCGACAATAAACACTCAATAAAATAAATGATAAAATATATCTTCTTGTTTATACTTTTTACTTGCGTTTCGGCAGCTCAAACAGAAATAACTACGTTGGGAAGTAAAATAATGCCTTCAGATACGGCGCTTTATGATAAATATGGGATGAGTTATAAAATAAGTCAGCCGTTAAAATATGGAATATTACATGCCAGTACCGGAGCAGCAGCGGCATTTAGTTTGTATTCAGTGTTATGGGTGAAAGGAGATTTTCAAGATGAAATGGGAATAGGATTTATGTTTATGCCGATCGTTGGCGGATCTCTTGGACTTCTTTCCGGTTCAATATACGGGTTATTCAAAGGGATGAACGACGAAGATCTAAAAAGAGACGATTTGTCATTCTACCACAAAGCAGGTACATATTTGTATTTATACGGAACGGGTTTTAGTAATGCGGATAATAAATTTTCAATTAAAATTGATTTTCCTTTATGCAGGCAAACTGAAAAATTATATTTCCCGAATGTTCTTGCCGTTACCGTTGAATATGTAAAATGGAATGGCGATATACATCAGGCAAATGAATTTAAGTACGGTATTGATGGAAAATATTATTATTCAAACGGTTCTTTCTTTAATTCTTTTTACGGATTTGGTTTCGGTTTAACAAATGGCAAATATTGGAACAGTGACGATCAAACGTACAACCGATTAAAGCATAATTTTAGCTATGTTTTTCTAAATGCTTATGTTGGTTGCGGAATTAATGTATTCGATTTATTCCATATCAATTCAACAATTGTATATGAACCGCTAAATTCTCGGCCGGTTATCAATCCAGGTTGGTTAGGGACAAAAGAATTATTTATGCTGAAATTATCTTTTGGTCCGGTTAGTAACTGACACAAAACTGTTTCAATTTATCTGCCAAAAGAAGACGATTTGAATGTTATATTTAACAAACTCCACCAAACGTGGAATAAATTGGTTGTAACCCTTCAAATCAACATTGCTCTTTCAGGTAGTAAATTGAAAAGCAATGGAGTTAGATACATTAATCTCAATAAAACTTATTAACTGATCTATGGACATAAAAACATATCTTGAACGAATACAATTTAAAGGATCACTTCTTCCAACGATTGAATCACTGCGTGAATTGCAACTAGCCCATTTAAGAACTATTCCTTTTGAGAATCTAAGTATTCATAAAAAAGAGCCCATCATTCTTAAAGAGGAAGTTTTGTTTGATAAACTTATCTTAAAAGGTCGCGGCGGGTTTTGTTACGAACTTAACGGATTATTCGCAACACTTCTCCGTGAACTCGGGTTTAATGTATTAATGCTTTCAGGAGGTGTTGCAAAACCTAACGGCGGGTTTGGTCCCGACTTTGACCACATGACATTAATGGTTTTACTTGAGGAAAGATGGTTAGTTGATGTAGGCTTTGGTGATTCATTTGAACAACCTTTATTGATAGACGAAAGAGATGCACAACTACAAGGAGAGCAAGCCTACCGTATCGATGAAGAAGGGAATTATCTTATCCTTAATGGAAGTAATAAAGAGAACGTTTGGAAACCACATTACCGTTTTTCACTTAACCCTTACGAATTAACAGACTTTGAAGAAATGTGTAATTATCATCAGACGTCACCGGAGTCGATATTTACCCGCCGGCGAATTTGTTCTCTAGCGAAACCAGACGGACGCATAACTCTTAGCGATATGCGTTTAATTGAAACCTTAGGCGGAGAGCGGCGGGAACGAGTCTTAATGAATGAAGAAGAGTATGCTGCAATACTTAAGAACGAGTTCGGAATTGTATTATAAGTTGAAATTGAAATAACCATGAAAAATGATGTTCGCAGAACCGGCTCAACCCAAATGGGTCAATAATCGGTGATATAAATTTTCACTCAAAGTTCTGTTCCATAATCTTACTGAAACCCAGCCAAAATATTCCCCTCTAAAGTTATCCCGAACCTCTTCGATAATAAAGACGGAAAACTATACTCAAAATTATTGAAAGGGTTTTATGGCACTTATAAATTGGAACGACAGCTACTCCGTTAAAGTAAAAGAGATTGACGGGCAACATAAAAAATTAGTTGATATTATTAACGAACTGCATGACAAAATGAAAGAGGGAAAGGGAAAAGAAGTGATGGAAAAATTACTCAATGAATTGTTAGACTACACCGTACTCCATTTTGCGTTTGAAGAAAAACTTTTAAACACAAACAATTATCCCGATTCTAAAACCCACATAAAACTCCACAGCGATCTTATTGAAGAAGTTAAAGCTTTCCGCAAAAAGTATGAGAGCGGAAGCGCCATGCTTTCGTTGGAGTTGATGAACTTCTTAAAGAAGTGGTTAGTTGAGCATATCTTAAATTCAGATAAAAAGTATTCGGCACATCTGAATGCAAATGGAGTTAACTGAGAAGCAATTCGGCATTCAATACTGAAATTTCTAACAATAAAAGCAGGAGGTCCAAAGTCTTTGGCTTAACTTTCTGCATACACTTTTTTGGTGGGAAGTTTTCTGTTTATCTTGCAATAAGTAAAACAATTATTTTTAGTTGATCCATTGCAAAATGCAAAATTTGTAATAATGTTCGATGAAAAATATATTTATAATGGAGTGCGTATGATTAGATCATTCATCCTTCTCTTGCTCCTTCTTGGATGTACATCGTGTAAAAAAGAATCAGTTTCGGAGGTTCTTCCGCAAACTCCATACGAGTCATGGCGTTCACAAAATCTCCATAACTATTCGATAGATCAGGTACGAACATGTTTTTGTCCGGATGGCGGTGTAGTTGTGAGACTTACTGTGAAGTCAGACTTGATATTCAGTATAACAAAAGTGAGTGATGGGAGCTTGGTAACAAGTCCATATTACTATACTGTGGATTCGTTATTTGGGATAATTAACAATCCTAAAGGTGATTCACTGGTTATAAAATATAA
>Ga0172379_10005661_pt1 | contig 17335 bp, 15 predicted proteins | sample GrowelOW334metaG_FD_119756 | JGI IMG/M metagenome (GOLD analysis project Ga0172379, IMG submission 119756) | Groundwater microbial communities from an aquifer near a municipal landfill in Southern Ontario, Canada - Groundwater well OW334 metaG | ecosystem: Environmental > Aquatic > Deep... | reverse complement strand
TAGCTTTCATTTTCTCTAGCAATTTGTTATTTACTTATCTGCCATGTAATTATGCGCTGCGCGCTAAATATACTCGCTGCGCTCGTTAATTATGCTCCCTTCGGTCGCTAATTGGCTCGGCTTGCGCCTCGCTAAATATTTCCCTCAATGCTTAATTAGCGACCGAAGGGCGCACAATTAGTGAGCGCAGCGAGCATATTTACCTCTTTTCAAATTTCAGCGTACCAAAGTACCTGGGTTGGTGGTAATCCGGCGTGGGCGTACCTACCGGATTCCAGGTCAGATAGTGGGGCTGGGTAAGTTTATCTCCGCATTTATAAAAATTTGCTTTGAACACCTTGCCCGTCAATGATTTAATATCTTTTCCGGCAAAGGCTTCCACCGGAATGGCCACGGTAAGCTCCCAGGATTGGTCACCGGTCCTTTCATTAAACGGTTCGGTTCCCAGAGTGCCTAAGCGACGGACCTTTGCTATAAATTCCGGATCTACCTTTTTACTGTCGACACGGCCTGTGCCCTTTCCCAGCAGACAGGTTCCGATGGGATTAAACTCAAAATTGTAATAGATGCCATCAGAATCCGGTGATACAAAAAACTCCACACAGGAATCTTCGCATACCGACTCATTTGATTTATGTTTTTTAGCCATAACATACTGCTCATGGACATAATACTTAATATAGATCTCCTTTTCGCTGTAACCGATGTTAAATCTGACCCTGGGCTGGTTAACATAACCCGGCCAATTCATACAGTCGATCGCGTAACCGTCGCCCAGTTTATCCAGTGCTGTTGATACTTCCCCCATATCAGGAACCAGAGAGGAAAAAATCAGGTAGGGAACAATCAGTGTTTTCATTATATGCTATAGTGCTAATGTGCCAATGTGCTAATTTCAAGAAGCTTCCGACCTCCTAGTCTCATAGTCTCAAAGTCTTACTTCTCAAAGGACTGCCTTAACAGCCAAGGCGCTGGCACCAAGAATGGCAGCGTCAGCCTCACAGAGGCAGGAAGGCAGAATTTTAAATGACCGGCGGTAATACCCCATAATGTTTTCATCGACAAAACGGTTGAGCGGATCAAGCAGCAGATCGCCCGACTGGGCGAGTCCGCCGAACAGGAAAATGGCTTCGGGACTGCAGAAAGCAGCAGCGTTACAGATTGCAAGAGCCAGCATTTCGGCGGTTTGTTCGAAAGCGGCGAGGGCAATCTGGTCACCCTTGTCAGCAGCTTCGGCAATCATTTTTGAAGTAAGCCCATCGAACGGGATTTTACGCAGAGGGCTTGGATCGCGGCGCTCAGCGAAAAGCTCAAAAACCGTTTTTACAATTCCGGTGGCCGAAACATAGGTTTCGAGACACCCTTCCCTTCCGCAACCGCATTCACGGCCGAAAGGTTCCATGGTCAGATGGCCCATCTCACCGGCAAATCCGGTTTTTCCATAAACGAGCTCCCCATTGATGACAATACCGCTTCCCAGACCTGTTCCCAGGGTCAGGATGATAAAATCCTTCATCCCTTTGGCGCCGCCGTAAATCATCTCACCCAATGCCGCAGCATTTGCGTCGTTGGTTAGGACGATCGGTACAGCAAAATGCTTACCCAGCATTTCGCATAACGGGATCACCCCTTTCCAGGCCAGATTAGGTGCCTGTTCAATGGTTCCCTTGTGATAATTACCATTGGGGGCCCCGATCCCGATGGACATCAGCTCCACAGATCCGGAATTCTTAATGAGGTCGTTTATCTGTGTGTTAAGCTCCTTGACGAAGGCAGCTATCTTAGGAAAATCAGTGGTCTTTATCCTGTTATGAACCAGAATCTTACCTTCCGGATCCACCACACCGATCTTGGTGTTGGTGCCCCCGATGTCGATGCCAATGGTGACGTGTTGCTTCATGGTATTCTTATGGATTAACGTGTAGAGACAGATAATTATCTGTCTCAACTATGTTAGTAAATTAGGGTGTTCTGTATATACTTTGAGAATGAGCTCTCCAAAAAGGGTATTGGCCCAGGCAAACCATTTGCGGGTGAATTTTGATGCATCATCCTTATGAAAAGATTCGTGCATGAATCCGGTAGCGGCATGGGTGGATTTAAGCGTCTTTAAACAGAATCTGATCTCTTCGGGATCCCTTGAGGTCAATGCACGCATGGTAATCCCCAGCGGCCAGATCATATCCGCCCCCGAATGAGGTCCGCCCTGGCCTTCGCCGGCAATTCCCTTGTAGTAATACGGATTGGAGGTGCTGGTCAGAAACTTGCGTGTATTGCGGTATACGACGTCGTTGGGATCCATGTCCGTGAGATAGGGTATCGAAAGCAGGCTGGGGACATTTGCATCGTCCATATACAGGCTGTTTCCGTAACCGTCCACTTCAAAAGCAAACATCTTTCCGAAATTCAGATGCTCTGAGACCGCATAGGCACTGATGGCTTGTTCAACCTCATCGGCCAGGTCGGTACATTCTTTGGCCATCCAGCGGTTAGCCTTCACCTTTTCCAGGATCTCCGCCAGTTGCCGCAGGCTGGTTACCGCGAACAAATTGGAAGGGACAAGGAACGGATAAATTGTTGCATCATCGGAAGGCCTGAATATCGAACAGATCATTCCTACCGGCACAATGGGGTTTCCATAACCGCCACCGGCCACGGTATCGGTTTGCCAACCGGTGACCCGCTGAAATTTATAGGGTCCGCGGTCCTTCTTGCGCTGCTGAATCCGGAAGGTCTGCAGCACCAGACCCATGGCATTCTCCCAACGGGCATCAAAAACGGAATCATCGCCGGTCGCTTTCCAATAGCCATGCGCCAATCGGATGGGATAACAGAGAGAATCCACCTCCCACTTTCGTTCATGAAGTTCCGGTTTCATATTTGTGAGATCGGTTTTCCATGGGCTGTCGGCCGGACCATCGTTAAATGCATTGGCATACGGATCGATCAGAATGCATTTATTCTGCCGGTGTATCACCCCGGCCAGCAGTTTTTTCAATTTGGCGTCCCTGGCGGCCAGCGGGAGATATGGCCATACCTGGGCCGAAGAATCGCGCAGCCACATGGCATGGATATCCCCGGTTATCACAAATGTATCTGGCATGCCCTCTTGCTCGGTAAAGGTCACCGTAGTATCCAACGTATTGGGAAAACAATTCTCAAACAGCCATCCCATTTCGGGATCCCCGATGGATGCCCTGATATCTCGGATCGCTGATTCCACAGCTTCGGAAACAAATTTCCGGTCTTTGAGCAAAGGGCGCTTCGATTCAAAGGCAAATTCCGACCATGAATTCGCTAAAGAGCCTGCTCCACCTGCCACTATTACTCCACCGATGATACCTGTGGATTTGATGAAATTTCGTCGGTTTACCATAGAACAATTGCGTTTCTCACTTTAAGGTTCAGAAGAAAAAAACAACCGGACCATTCCCCTGATGTTGATCAGGTTCAATAACATCGCAATGGTCATGGAAGCGGCAATCATACCCAGGAAACTGATCCACCACCGAACGGCCAGACCATGAGCGATAACGCCGATCAATATGACCAGGCCTATGTATATCAACAGCCTGATTATCAACCAGAAATTAAGCATGAACTTAAACTTTACCGCAGTCACCACGTATTGTGAAAATCCGGCGAACGCCTGAGTTGCCAAACAGGAAATCGCAGCGCCAAAGGCCTGATATTTAGGAATCAGAATAAAGTTCAGCAGTATATTGATAGCCAGTGCAAAGGCCGAAGTGATATTGAGCACTTTCAGGTTCCCGTTAGCCGTCAGCAAGGTTCCATAGATAATCGTACCCGCCATCCCCAGAAATGCGAACATCATGATTCCGAAAAAAGCGGCAGATTCCTCAACATTATGATCATACAACAAATCCATGATTTCGACGCGGTATATCTGCGATCCGATGGCCAGTGCAATCGTCGGAATGAACAGCAGGAGTGAGGAAAGCAGTGTCATCCCATGGATATCCTGCTTTTCCTTGATCATCTTGCTGAACATAGGTAACAGCAAAACGGCAAAAAGTAAGGCAAATTGATAAGTGGCGTCGAACAGCCTGAATGCACTGTAATAAAGTCCAGCTTCATCGCCATGCATGGGCCGTGGCATCCGCTCGAGCATGATCACGTCAATACGGGTATAAGCCACCATCAAAAGGGCAAGCAAGGCATAAGGCCAGGATTGCCGGATAACCACCAGGAAAAATTTATGGTCGTAGTGTAGGGTTGGAAATTTCGATTTCCAGGCTACAATCAGGAAACAAATGACCGCTGTTATAAAATAGGCTGCAGTTTGCGCATAAACAAACCAGGCTATACTGAAAGTAAAACCGCCGATCCTACCCCATATGAGTACCGCACAAAAACCAATCATGAGCGCCTTGTCGAGGACTGATATCAGGGAATTGGCAGTGTGCATTTGCATACCTGCCACGTTGGATCTGAGGTACAGGGTAAATGAAACCAGCATCTGACTGGCCACCATAAAAAACAACAGATTCAATTGTTTCCCCGACCAACCCATGGCCATCGCCACCCCAAAGGCTATCAAACCATACACAATGGCCAGTATGAGCTTAAGCACCACAATACTTGAAAAGTACTTCCGGAGCAGGTGGTGATTCTGGGAAATGTGCCGGTTGTTATAACTGGTCAGCCCAAGATCAAATAATATACTCAGGATGAAAGAAAAATTCAGTAATGCAGAGTACAAACCAAACTCCCCCGGGAACATGTTCTGAACATGACGATCAATCCCAAAAATCCATAACGGCTTGATCAACAGGTTTAAAAGAATAATCAGGACCAGGTTTGTAACGAATTTTCTTTTCAAGATCTCACCTCTTTTCTTGACATCCTACGACTCCCAAATTTTATTGGTTTCAAATGTAGTAAATTTAGGTCTTGAAACTTATAGCCAAAAATCAGGGTTATTCATAAACATCTAATCATGAGGAAGTTCTATCTCCTTTCAATTATCCTTGTTTTATCCTGCTCCTGTCAGCAGAAAACAGGACCCATCGCTGTTGCGGCCCACAACCTGATTCTTTCAGCCAATGACCTGCAGGACAAGATCAAAGGAGGCTGGGCGGGTCAGGTCATCGGGTGCACATTTGGCGGCCCGACTGAATTCGGTCATCCGGGTACGATGATCGGGGATTATCAGAAGATTCCCTGGGACAGTACCCGTGTTTCGTGGTATTTCGAACATTCGCCCGGACTGTATGATGATGTATATATGGACCTCACCTTTATGGAGGTCATGGAAAAGGAGGGAATCGATGCGCCGGCCACCAGCCATGCCCGGGCTTTTGCCGATGCCCCCTACCCGCTATGGCATGCCAATCAGGCGGCCAGATACAATATCCTCAACGGGATCATGCCGCCGGAATCGGGCGGCTGGATGAATAATCCCCATGCGGAGGACATTGATTTTCAGATTGAAGCAGATTTCGCTGGATTGATGTCGCCCGGAATGCCCAACAGTGCCGCCGAGATCTGCGACCGCGTGGGTCACATCATGAATTATGGAGATGGCTGGTATGGAGGGGTTTATATGGCGGCCATGTACAGCCTGGCCTTTATCAGCAATGACGTTGAATATGTGGTGGAAGAAGGTTTAAAAGCGATCCCGGCTGAATCAGCATTTTACCGTTGCATCCACGAAGTGATCGAAATATTCCATAAAAATCCGGACGATTGGAAGGCCGCCTGGTTTATTGTTGAACGCAACTGGGCTGAGGATATCGGTTGTCCCGACGGCGTTTTCAGGCCATTTAACATTGATGCCCGGGTCAATGGCGCTTATGTGGCTATCGGCTTGCTTTACGGCAAGGGAGATTTTGCCACGACTCTCGACATTTCAACTCGCTGTGGTCAGGATTCCGACTGCAATCCGGCCAGCGCCGGCGGTATTCTAGGAACGATGATCGGATACCGGAAAATACCCGTCATTTGGACCGATGCATTAAAACCCATCGAGAATAAGCCCTTTTCTTACACCAGCCTGTCACTTAACAGGGTCTATCAAACAGGATACAAGCAGGCGCTGGAAATGATCAGCAGGGGAGGCGGCACCATTGATGGTGATAATATTCAGTTGCCTGATCAGCCCATCCATCCGGTAAAACTGGAGGTTAATTTTCCCGGACTCGCGCCGGTTGAACGTAAATACCTGGGAATCAATCTGAAAATAGAATGTAATATCACCTTCGAAGGAACCGGTTTTATCCTGACCGGGCAGCCTGCCGGGACTGCCTACGGCAGTACTGCCGATCCGTTTGCCTTTCAGGTGGAGTGTGTGGTTGACGACAAGCCTGCGGAGGTATTCAATATGCCGGTAAATTACCTAACCCGCCGTCCGGAGGTAGCCTGGAAGTATACCCTGGAATCCGGGCAGCATAACATCAGGCTTAAGATATTGAATGCCAAAGCCGGAGAAGGGATCAGGATCAATGACCTGATCATCTACCGGAAAACTGACCGGTAACTTTCATAAAACACTACCTTTGGCAGATGGTTATAGCGGTCAATTGCCGGTTATTGCTCAAAAACAAACTTGAGGGGATCGGGTGGTTCACTTATCAGACCCTTCAGAGGATCACGCATGATCATCCCGAGCACCGGTTTATATTCATTTTCGACCGACCTTATGATCCGTCTTTTATCTTTTCGGATAATATCACACCGGTTATTGCCGGTCCGCCCACCCGTCACCCGGTTCTCTGGTTCTTCTGGCTTGAGTTTGTGATCCCGCGTATCCTCCTGAAATACAAGGCGGATGTTTTCTTTTCACCCGATGGATTTCTTTCATTGCGGACAAAAGTGAGGTCGATCCCGGTGATCCACGACATCAGTTTTGCACACCGGCCTAAAGATCTGCCATTTCTGGTCAGAACCTATTATAATTTTTTCTTCCCCAGATTTGCGCGGAAAGCATACCGGATCTGTACCGTTTCTCTTTTTTCCCAAAAAGATATTATAAAGACCTATGGCATTGCCCGGCCAATCATCAGGGTGGTTTACAACGGAGTGAACGAAGCCTATAAACCTATAGCTGATAAAGAGATACGAGAAGTCAGAAATCAATATTCCGAAGGACTCCCTTACTTTCTGTATGTCGGATCCCTCCATGCCCGAAAAAATGTGGATAACCTGCTCGAAGGGTACCGGCAATTCACTGACAGAACCGGGTTACAGGTGAATATGGTGCTGGTGGGGACCAGGATGTGGACCTCCCCCAACCCCCTCCTTGGGAAGGAGGGGGCAGGAGGCTCCGGGGGGAATGTGGTTTATACGGGAAGGTTGGAGCCGGCTGAGCTGCATAGGGTTATGGGCGGAGCGCTGGCCCTGACTTTTGTGCCCTGGTATGAGGGTTTTGGCATACCGGTGGTGGAAGCTATGGCTTCAGGAGTTCCGGTTCTGACCTCTGATGTTACCTCATTGCCGGAGGTTGGCGGGAACGCGGTGATTTATGCCAATCCGGGATCGGTCGACGATATTGCCAAAGGGATGGAAAGGCTGGCAACAGATGATGAATTGAGGTACAGATTAATAGTAAACGGGTTGGAAAGAAATAAAATGTTCACCTGGGACAAGACTGCACGGAAGGTCTGGTTATCGATTGATACCGTGCTGAAGGCGCTCAGGGATTATCCGGGAAGATAGAGCGGGAGGGCGTTAAGGACGTGAGGGCGGGAGGACGTAAAGGCCGTAAAGGCCGTAAAAGACATGAGGACGTTAAGGGGGTGAGGGCGTGATGGGCTGGAGGGTCAGATGTGGGAATTATGCAATTCCTTTCAAAAATTCTGTAACACTTATTTTATTGAATGACATCAACTTTATTGTTGCATTTTTTAGTTTGAAACATGAAAGGAAAAACCGACACCATAATCCACTTGCCCGACGTAAAATCAGACAAAGATGAGAAAGAAAAAAGGGCTGCAGAGTTAAGGATTGCCAACAAAAAGCTTGACCTTCAAAACGAAGAGAAAGAAAAACTGGCCGCAGAGCTTTTCATTGCCGACAAAGAACTTGCCTATCAAAACGAGGAGAAAGAAAAACGGGCAGCAGAATTAATCGTTGCAAACAAAGAGCTGGTTTTTCAAAACAGAGAGAAAGAAAAACGGGCGGATGAGTTAATCATTGCTAATAAGGAACTCGCTTATCAAAATGAGGAGAAAGAAAAACGGGCAAATGAGTTAATCATTGCCAACAAAGAACTGGCTTTTCAAAACAAAGAGAAAGAAAAGCGGGCAGATGAGTTAATTATTGCCAACAAGAAGCTCGCCTTTCAAAACAGGGAGAAAGAAAAACGGGCAGATGAGTTAATCATTGCTAACAAAGAACTGGCCTTTCAAAATGAAGAAAAAGAAAAGCGGGCAGATGAGTTAATCATTTCGAATAATGAACTTGCCTTCCAAAACGAGGAAAAAGAAAAACGGGCAAAAGAGTCAATTATTGCTAACAAAGAACTGGCTTTTCAAAACAGGGAAAAAGAAAAACGGGCAGATGAGTTAATCATTGCCAATAAAGAACTTGCCTTCCAAAACAAGGAGAAAGAAAAACGGGCAAATGAATTGATCGTCGCTAATAAAGAACTTGAATTTCAAAATGAGGAGAAAGAAAAACGGGCAGATGAGTTAATCATTGCCAACAAAGAACTTGCCTTTCAAAACAGGGAGAAAGAAAAACGGGCGGATGAGTTAATCATTGCCAATAAAGAACTTGCCTTTCAAAATATCGAAAAAGAAATTCGGGCAAATGAATTAATCGTGGCCAACAAAGAACTCGCCTTCCAAAACGAGGAGAAAGAAAAAAGGGCTGAAGAGTTAATCGTGGCCAACAAAGAGCTTGTGTTTCAAAATAAAGAAAAAGAAAAACGGGCAGCAGAGTTACTCATTGCCGACAAAGAGCTTGAATTTCAAAACGAAGAAAAAGGAAAACGGGCTGAAGAGCTTATCATTGCAGATAAAGAACTTGTCTTTCAAAACAAGGAAAAAGGAAAACGGGCAGCTGAATTAATCATTGCAAATAAAGAGCTCGACTTCCAAAATAAAGAAAAAGGAAAACGGGCAGCGGAGTTAGCTATTGCAAACAAAGAGCTTGTCTTTCAAAATGAAGAAAAAGAAAAACAAGAAGCGGCGAATAAAGAACTCGAGGCATTCAGCTATTCTATATCTCACGATCTGAGGGCACCCTTGAGACATATTGGTGGATTTGTTGAATTACTGATTAAAAATAATTCATCTCAGCTCGACGAAGCAGGGTTGCGATATTTGAATATCATATCCGAATCATACATTGAAATGGGCAATCTTATAGATGCATTACTGACCTTTTCAAGATTGAGCACGGCCGGACTGCAACTTGCAAAAATTGATACAAAAAAGATGGTAAACAGGGTATTAAAAACCTTTAGCGATGAATTAGTGGGTAGAAATGTTGAAATAAATGTGCATGAACTTCCAGATGCTATGGGTGACGAAACTTTAATCAACCAGGTTTGGATTAATCTTATCTCAAACGCATTGAAATATTCCCGAAACATAGAAAAAGCTGTGATTGATATCGGAGGTAAAATAGAGAATGATAAAACAATATTTTATATCAAAGATAACGGTGCAGGATTTGATATGAAGTATGCCGATAAACTATTCGGTGTTTTCCAGCGGCTGCATAAAACCCGGGATTTTGAAGGGATTGGGATTGGGCTTGCCAATGTGAATAGAATCGTGATGCGGCATGGCGGAACCTGTTGGGCAGAAAGTGAAGTTGGCAAAGGAGCTACATTTTTCTTTAGCAAACCGAATGAATAACAATCCTAACTGAAAGAATCGAATTATGAATGCAGAAGTAAAAAAAATTCTGATTGTGGACGACAGTCCTAAGGATGTTGAGCTTACACTCTCTGCTCTTGGCGACAAAAACCTGGCAAACAAAGTTATCGTTGCAGAGGACGGAGAAGAGGCATTGGACTATCTATACAAACGTGGCAAATTTGCCGACTATGAAAAAGGCAACCCCGCTGTTATTCTATTAGACATAAAAATGCCCAAGATGAATGGGATCGAAGTCCTAAAACACATCCGATCCGATCCCAAGTTAAAATATATTCCGGTAATCATGGTAACATCGTCCCGTGAAGAAAAAGATCTTGTTGAGAGCTATAAACTTGGGGCTAATTCTTATGTGGTTAAACCCGTAGATATTAGCCAATTCATGGAGGCAATCAGAGCTTTAGGACAATATTGGGCTGTTATTAATGAACTGCCGCCAAAACCTTTTTAATCAGTTCATATTATTTAATGTTCCATGGGACCCGGTATTTATGAATAAAAAAATAAAAATACTGCACCTTGAGGATTCTGAAAGAGATTCTGAAAACATCCGCTCAATGATTGAAAGCGGTGGGATTGTCCATCGCTATTTTTTGGCCGATGACGAAATAGATTTCATTAAAATACTGGAGACTGAAACAATAAACCTCATATTATCCGATTACAGTCTGCCGGATTTCAATGGCGACAAAGCACTAAAGTTTGCCAGAGAAAAATATCCACACATACCCTTCATCTTTGTTTCAGGAACCATTGGAGAAAATACCGCTATTAATTCGATGGTAAATGGTGCCACCGATTATGTATTCAAAAACAAACTCGAGCGGTTGATTCCGGCAATTTCAAGAGCACTGAACGAACAAGAGCTAATAACCGAGCATTTTATGGCCGAAGCTGCCCTGAAGGAAAGTGAAGCGATGCTTCGCCAGGCTCAGAAACTGGCGCATTTAGGGGTTTGGAACTGGGAAGTAAAAGCTGATTTCGTTACTTGGAATGAGGAGCTTTATGACATTGCGGGTCTCGACCCAAAACTTCCCGCACCCACTTATGCAGAACACCCGGCACTTTATACGCCGCAAAGCTGGAAACTGCTTAATGCCGCAGTTGAAAAAGCGTTAAAAACGGGTAAACCTTACCAGCTCGAACTGGAACACATCCGTCCTGACGGCAGTATCCGGAATCTGATTGCCAATGGGGGTGCCAAGACTGATCTGAATGGAAATATCCATGGCCTTTACGGGACAGTTCAGGATATTACTGATCGTAAAATGACTGAGCAGCATTTAATCATTGCCAATAAAGAATTGGCCTTTCAGAACTGTGAAAAAGAAAAGCGGGCTGCTGAATTGATCATTGCTAATAATGAGCTCGTTTTTCAAAACGAGGAAAAAGAGAAAAGAGCAGCTGAGTTAATTCAGGCTAAAGAGAAAGCCGAACAAAGCGACCGTTTAAAATCTGCTTTCCTTGCCAACATGAGTCACGAGATCCGAACCCCGATGAATGGTATTCTCGGCTTTGCCGAATTGTTGAAAGAACCGGATCTGACTGGTGAGGAACAACAGAATTATATTAAAATTATTGAGAAAAGCGGTGCCCGGATGCTCAATATCATCAACAATATTGTTGACATATCGAAAATTGAATCGGGATTGATGAAAGTGGATATCCAGGAGTTCAATGTAAACGAGAAAATCGATTTCATTTATAACTTCTTCAAATCAGAGGTTGAAGGAAAAGGATTGCATTTATCCCTGAAACAAAAATTACCTGAAGAAAAAGCCGTCACAAAAACAGATCCCGAAAAGTTGTATTCAATCCTTACCAACCTGGTTAAGAATGCCATAAAATATACCAACGCAGGCTCAATAGTGTTGGGTTATGAGAAAATAGGGGAATTTCTTAAGTTTTATGTGAAAGATACGGGCATCGGGATTCCCAAAGAAAGGCAGCATGCAATATTTGAACGGTTTATTCAGGCTGATACCACAGATAAGAATGTTATGCAAGGTGCCGGGTTGGGCTTGTCGATTGCCCAGGCCTATGTAAAAATGCTGGGTGGCAAAATCTGGCTAAAAAGTGAACCGGGCAAGGGCTCTGAATTTTATTTTACCATTCCGCACACCAGGAAACTGCAGGAAAAAATGAGGACGGAAACATGGGAGGGAGTGAGGACGGGAGGACGGGAGGGTCGTGTAGAACGTTAAGAAGGGTTAAGAAAGGGTTAAGAAGGGGAGTTTGTTTGTTTTAATGCAATAATCAATAATTCTTTTGCTGTTTTCCAGTTTCGCGTGGTGGCAGCGAGTTTCAATTTTTTTTCGAAAAAACTATTGTTAAACTTGGTTCTACCATAGCCATTGGGACAATACAAATAAATGGCCCGGTCAAGAACCAAAAACTCTTCACCGGGGTAATGAATTTCATTCAATTTGGTTAGGGCTACCGTATCCGGCAGTGCAGAAAGGAAGGTGACATGCATGAAATTGTCATCTTTCGATGGATCAGCAATATATGGGTTATTAGCCAGTACAGACTGAAGTTCTTCGATCTCCAGGACCATGACGGGCACCTCAAAGGAATAGGCCGTCCGGATGCCAGCGGTAATTTTCTGCTCCAATTCATGAGGCTCTGAGGGTTCATATTGAAAAATAACATTGCCGGACTGGATGTAGGATTGTATCTCCATGAACCCCAATTCAGCATACAACTTTTTCAAATCGGCCATTTTTATCATTTTCTGGCCGCTGACATTTATACCCCGCAAAATTGAAATATAGGTTCTCACTGGCTTATCAATTTTTACGTATTCATAAAAAGGCTTCATGAGGTTGGTCAATCCGTCATGAAGCCTTCCCGGATCGTTATATTTAGTAATTATCCTCCCTCATCTGCATGAAAGCTTTAGGATGCAAACAGGCGGGGCAAACCTCCAATGCTTTGGCCGATTCATATACATATCCGCAATTCAGACATCTCCACCATACTTTTCCATCTTTAATAAATACTTTATCTTCAGAAAGATTTTGCAGTAGTTTCAAATATCTGCGTTCATGTTCAGTTTCAACTTTGGTGATCATTTTAAACGCGACTGAAACTTCCGGAAATCCTTCTTCCTTGGCAACTTCAGCAAAATGCGGATACAATGCTGTCCATTCTTCATGTTCCCCTTCCGCGGCAGCTTTCAGGTTTTCTTTCGTAGTGCCGATTTTTCCTGCCGGATACGTAGCGGTAATTTCCGCCGATCCGCCTTCCAGAAATCTGAAATAGCGCTTTGCATGTGCCTTTTCCTGGATTGAAGTTTCCATAAAAATGGCTGCAATTTGTTCATAGCCTTCCTGTACAGCAACTTTTGCAAAAAACTCATAGCGATTTCTGGCCTGAGATTCACCCGCAAATGCTTTCAGCAGGTTTTGTTCTGTTTTTGTTCCTTTTAATGATTTGGTCATCACAAATATTATTAAATGGTTAAATTCCAGTGAATTCCGATTTCTCAGATCCGCATACCGGGCACACCCAGGTATCAGGCAGGTCCTTGAATTTCACCTTCTCAACAGATTCATCATATATGTATCCGCACACCAGGCACTTAAACTTTTTTGCCGGGTCCTCACGGTTATTTGGGACAATCTTTGACGGGTCGATGTAGGTTGGGGCGTTTTTTGGCGCAACCCCCTTCCGCACCTGCCTGTAATATTGATAGGTCATCGGCTGAGCGGTTCCGTCGAAGACTTCAGACTGCACCAATTCTCCTATAAACAGGTAATGGGTCCCGACATCAACCGTCTGAATTACTTTAAATTCCAAGAAAGCGACACATTCATTGGTAACAATGGGAACTCCGGTAATGCCATAGCTGACCTGCATTCCGGCGAGTTTATCAAAATCCCTTCCGCTCCTGTAACCAAAATTACTAAACAGATCGGAGGAGGCTTTCTCGCTTAGTATACCCACTGAAAAAGCCCCGGTTTTTTGAATTAATTCCGCAGTGAAGTTATTCTTGTTGCAGCAGGCGGCGAATTTCGCCGGATCAGAGGTTACCTGAAAAACGGTGTTTGAGATAAAACCGTTACCCCGGCTCTGATCACCTGAGCAAACGATAAATAATCCATATGATATTCTATATAACGCTTCAAAATCAATCATAGCCTGATTTTTGCCAAATATGAGTCATTCCGCTATAAATATAGTGATTTCAGGAAAAGCTTGGAGGTAATCCGTGCTGATATAGTTTCTATTTTTACTCCATGCTGCTTCGGATTTTCAATGAAAGAAATCAAACTGCTTTCCTTTAAAGGACCAGGCCGCCTGGAGGCCGGATGTGATGAAGCCGGCAGGGGATGCCTGGCCGGACCTGTTTATGCTGCAGCCGTCATTCTTCCGGAAGGTTTTTTCCATCCAGTATTAAATGACTCGAAGCAATTGAGCCATAAACAGCGGGAATTGCTGCGACCTGTCATTGAAGAATCGGCGATAGCCTGGGCGGTTGCCCGGGTTGAAGCAGCGGAGATTGATGAAATCAATATACTGAATGCCAGTTTTCTTGCCATGCACCGGGCAATAGCTGAATTGAAAATAAAACCCGGATTTCTTCTGATCGATGGTCCGCGCTTCAACCGCTACCCCGGTATCCCTCACAGTTGTGAAATAAGGGGCGACGGCCGGTTCATGAGCATTGCAGCGGCCTCTGTGCTTGCCAAAACATACCGCGATGATTTTATGCAGACCATACATGAAGAATTTCCAGCCTACCGATGGGATCATAACAAAGGCTACCCCACCCGTGAGCATCGCAAGGCCATTCAACTCTTCGGATCCTGTATCTTTCACAGGAAAAGCTTCCGGTTATTGGATGGACAGCTTGACCTTTTCAATTTAAGTTGTCAACTTTAGCAGATGAAACGATTGATACCTTTTTTGGCCTTGCTGCCGCTTTTAGTTGGATGCGGAGGCAAGGGGTTAAAGTTGTCGACTTCCAAAAAGTCGACAACTTCAGAGCGTATGGAAAGTGTAGTGACCAAGGCATGGACAACGGGTAAGACGTTAGAGTTGTCAACTTTTAAAAAGTTGACAACTCTAAGACCTGTTTTTGCCGAACAGCCGGTCAAGGGCGATAAAGGTTACAACGTGCTGATCGACATGGCCCATGAATGTTCATTTGCCACACTCTGGGACTTGCCCGAACGTTTGAATAAAACCGGATTCCGGGCCATTGGCAGCCATGCAACCGTGAATACGGTGCTTGACCCAAAAGGGTACAGCCGTGTTCGCATTTTATATGATACGGTCAATAAAATATACCCTTTTGCCTGGTGGCCCAATGCCAAATACGATGTGATCATTACCGAGCAATCAACCCGTGAGGCTCAGGAGTATACTGATACTGAGATTGCCGCCATGGTTGCGTTCGTCAAGAATGGCGGCGGTTTATTGATCCAGGGCAATACCGCCCGTAGGGGAGGAGCCATGGCTCCTCCCGGCGGAGATAAAAAGGGAGGAGCCGTTGCTCCTCCCCTACGGGCCGAATGGTCGCTGAATAAATTGGCCGGTTCATTCGGCGCAAGGTTCACTGATCAGGACACCACCATCGGGGCCATCAGGTGGGCCAAACTGGAGTTGGGTGAGGGGTGGGAAGCGACCTCCCCCAACCCCCTCCTTTCCAAGGAGGGGGCAACAAGCCTTCCCGAAAGTGTATTGGCAATGAGGACGTTTGGTAAGGGACGAGTGATTGTGAGCGGGAATTTATCGGCTATCCGGAAGAGCGGAAAGGATCCGGAAGAGCGGAAAGCACTGGCAGACTCGATTCTGAGCAGGTTGATGACGGCGCTGACGGAATTTCAAAAACCGGTAGGCGGCACCCGGTTCTTACCTCAGACGATGGAAGGGGGCGGCGCCATTTATCCCGAGCTGGAAGACAATTTCAGCAATATCGTTTTCTACTATGCGGCTAATCAGAAACCTGAATTACTGCAAACGGTAAAGAATGATGTACCCAAAGCCCAGGCTTTCATTCAGCAGAGGTTGCCCTCAACACCGACTGCAGAGCCCATGTACCTCATATTATGTGCAGGGGGCGGCGGCGGCTGGGCCGTTAATATTTACAAACCAAAAGAAAACGGGATCATCAGTCTGGATGGTCACGGAATCCTGTCGATATTCGGGCATGAACTGGCTCATACGATGTTCGGACCGGCCAATGATCAGGGCCAGATTGCCGGCATTGCCCCGATCCCCGACCGTGGGGAGGCGCATGCGGGATGGTTCCAGGGAAAAATCAATGCATTGTTCAAACCCGAATTGCTGAGCGAAGCCAACCGTGAATGTAACTCCATGTTTGCCTATGATCCGAAAGGCAACGCCATGGATTTGGCAACCTGCTATGAAAATGAGGCGATGAATCAAAAGTGGGGATATGGCAAAGACTGGATTAAAACCTGGTATATCTGGCAGAAGCTTGATGACCGCTATGGCCCCTCATGGTACCCGACATGGAAATGGGTCCAGCATACCCGGTGGAAAGATGATCCTGACCATCACCTGACCTGGGACGAAATGGTAGAAGACATGAGTATTGCCGTAGGTGAAGATCTTTTCCCCTTCTTCATCAAGTTGGGTACCACCCTGAGCAAGCACCGTCTTGAACACATTACTTTTCAGGGAAAACTCATCAGGCTGGATGTTGCTCCCATAGAGGTAACACCGGGGGGACCTGTGAGGATGGAAGAGGTAGTACTGAAGTAAATAGGCTCGCAGCGAAGCTTCTTACATCCATTTATTCCGGCGGATCACTACGATTCCAATGCTGGTGAGGGCAAAGGCAGAAATAACAATGCCACCGAAGGCAAACGGACTGGTTTCCATAAAGTTCGGAACGTTCATGCCAAAGAAGCTGGCAACAAGGGTCGGGATCATGAGGGTGATGGTGACCACAGTGAGTTTCTTCATCACAATGTTCAGGTTGTTAGAGATGACCGAAGCGAACGCATCCATCATCCCGCTTAAAATGTCGCTGTAAACGTGGGTCATTTCAATAGCCTGCTTGATCTCAATGATCACATCCTCCACCAGCTCCTCATCCACTTCATTCTTCTTGAAATACTTGGAATTCCGGAGTTTAGCGATCAGGATTTCGTTGGAACGCAAGGAGGTATTAAAGTAAACCAGGCATTTCTCCATCAGGAGGAGCTTATGCAGCTCTTCGTTTTTGGTTGATTTTTCGAGTGCCTGTTCAATAACATTGGTTTCGCCGTTGATCAGCTTAAGAAATTTAAGATATGTAATAGTTGAATAATCAATGATATGAAACAGGAACTCTATCTTATTTTCATAGTCGACCTGCTTCTTATATTTTTCGAAAAAACCTCGGCCAGCACGTCGTTATGCTGTGAGCCGATCACAATAAGGGCGTCATCGGAAAGCATCACACCAAGAGGCATGGTGGCATAAGGCAGGCCGTTGTCCTTATTATAATAGGGTACCCGGTATATCAGGTA
>Ga0172379_10005660_pt1 | contig 17335 bp, 17 predicted proteins | sample GrowelOW334metaG_FD_119756 | JGI IMG/M metagenome (GOLD analysis project Ga0172379, IMG submission 119756) | Groundwater microbial communities from an aquifer near a municipal landfill in Southern Ontario, Canada - Groundwater well OW334 metaG | ecosystem: Environmental > Aquatic > Deep... | reverse complement strand
TTTTTCATTTTTTCAAATTTTAGTTTGTATTCACCTTAACATACTTTTTATCTTTTGTAAATAGACAATAAATTAGAGCCCGAAGCTATAGCTTCGGGCTCTAATTTATTTTTGATTTATTTAATTGAAGAAATTTTGACTTCTGTGAAAGGTTGACGATGTCCGTTCTTTTTCAAATATCTACTTTTTTGTTTGAATTTGACTACTTTTACGGTTTTGCCCTTACCTACCTTTTGAAATAGAGATTCTACTTTTGCATTTGTGATATAAGGAGTGCCGATTGTTGTGTTTGTGCCATCATCTACTAGGAGAACTTTATCAAAAACTATCTTGTCTCCCAACTTGTATTCCCCATCTATTTTCTCAATCTTAAGAATGTCACCCACAGCCACTTTGTATTGCTTTCCACCTGTTAAAATAACAGCGAATTCTTTGCTTTCAGAAGTTGACTTTGTGGCTTTTTTTGTTGTATTTGTAGCTTTAGGCATAATTTTATTTTATCTCAAAAAACCTTTAAACTAAGACGTTTATGGAGATAAGACATATAATACACAAAAGACGGCAAAATTGCAAGCCCTATTATCATATTTTGTAAAACCATTACGACAATGTATACTAATACATATATGATATCAAAATATAGCCATAAAGGACTTACTTGGGTTGACCTAGAGTCGCCTAGCGAGGAAGAGCTGTCTCATACAGTAGACCTACATTCTATACCTTCATATATACACGAGAAAATAAATAGGAATGATAAAGAAAATAAAATAGAAGAAAAAGATGATTTTTTATTTGCGACTCTCAACGTTCCTAGAATTACAGATGAAGTAAATATTGACAACGCAATAACTTTTATTATGAACGACAACTTTGTTTTAACTATTCATGAACATCCAATACAAGCTTTTGACACCTTTGGTAAAGAAATGGAGTTAGATATTTTGGTTGCAGAAGAATCAAAAATAAAAAACAATCATTTACTTTTTGCCCATTTACTGAAAAATCTGTATTTACATTCTGAGAAACAATTAGTAGAAAGCAACAACAAAATAAATCATTTTAAAAAGCAGATTATTCAAAATGGAAAGAAAATAAAATGGTTCGCAGTTTTAGCTATAATATTATTCATAACTACAATTATATTTATATGGCTTTAGAAATATTCAATACATTATCAAGAGAAAAAGAAGTTTTCCAACCAATAGAATCAAAAAAGGTTGGCTTATATACTTGCGGTCCAACTGTATATAATTATGTTCATATTGGTAATTGGCGCGCTTATGTATTTACCGATTTACTAAAAAGATATCTCAAATATAGCGGTTATGAGGTAAAGCACGTTATGAATATCACAGATGTTGAGGATAAAATAATCCGCGAAGTTAAAGCACAGAATAAAAATTTAAAAGAATTAACTGAATTCTACACAAAAGAATTCTTTAACGGCAGAGATCTCTTAAACATACAGCCTGCGGATATCATAACCAAAGCCACAGATTATATAGATGAAATGGTTGCCTTAATTAAAAAACTCGAAGAAAAAGGATACGCGTATAAAACAGAAGATAGCTCTGTGTATTTTGATATTCATAAAGACAAAGAATATGGCAAACTTTCTCACTTTAAACTTTCTGAATTAAAAGAAAATGCCGACGGTAGACTCAAAAAAGATGAATATGAAAAAGAAAACGCCGAAGATTTCGCTCTTTGGAAAGCTTGGGATGAAAATGATGGCAATGTTTTTTGGGAAACAAAACTAGGTAAAGGACGCCCTGGGTGGCACATAGAATGTTCAGCTATGAGTATGAGTAAACTCGGAGAGAGTTTTGATATTCATACTGGCGGAGTAGACAATATATTTCCACACCATGAAAATGAGATCGCTCAATCAGAATGTGCAACAGGGAAAAGTTTTGCAAAATATTTCATGCACAATGAGCACTTACTAGTAGACAACAAAAAAATGTCTAAATCTCTTGGTAATATTTACACAATAGATGATTTAATCAAAAAAGGTATAGACCCTATAGCCTTCCGTATGTGGCTCTACACTTCCAATTACTCTACAAGGACTAACTTTACCATCGAAGCAGTAAGTGGGTCACAGGTTGCCTTAACTCGCCTCAAAGAAGCCTTTTTGGCTCTTGGAGATGACATAGGAACAATAAACCAAGCATATAAAGTTCGTTTTATGGAATTTTTAGATAACAATCTAGACAGCCCTCAGGCTCTTGCTCTAGTATGGGAATTATTGAAAGATACTTCCCTTTCAAATACTGATAAAAAAGCAACTTTGCTCGATTTCGATAAGGTTCTTGGGCTTGGATTAGAAAAAATAAAAGAAGAAATTATTCCAGATGAAATAATAAATCTTGCAAAAGAACGTGAACAAGCTCGCAAAGAAAAAGATTGGGCAAAGAGTGACGAACTCCGAGACAAGATAAATGGACTTGGTTACGAAATAAAAGATTCTGATAGTGGAACAAAAATTTCTAGGATATAAAAAATGCGTTAGGCCTTGCCTAACGCATTTTTGTTTTTCTCCATAATTACCCAAAGAAAAGGAGTTTGCAAATTAATTTGCAAACTCCTTGATTTAAAGAACCGAGATAGATTTTAGAAAATCAACAAAATTTCCAGTTTCAGGTTGCCCCAAAACTTTCCGTCCAATGTCAGAACAACAAACCTTTCGGTTTGAATTTTTCTGTATTTCCTCAAACAAAATTATTGTCTGATTTATACAAAACTCTGAAAAAGATTTTTGAAGATTTTCGGGAATAGAAGCCCATTTTTCTGGTTTTCCAAATGGTAAAATATATGGTAATCCTATATTATTATTACCAATAAGTGAGCGTCCAGAAAATGGAATACCAAGATAGAAATCTCTTTCGCATACTTCATCTAAAACTTCGTTATAGATTTTTGCACAAGAGATTTCTCTTTTTGGACTAAGAATACGATTAACTCCTTCTCTTATTCCTATTCCGGCACAAACGAGTGGGACATTGATTCCTACGCCAGAAAGTAATTTTATTACTCTCTCCATAAGAACCCCCGAGAAAATCACATCATCAACAAGGCAAATTTCTTTGATTTGATGCGACTTTAATTGACCCAATTGTTTTAGTAGTAAGTTACTACCAAAACGGTGTCGAATTCCCTTGTCAATTCCTTGCAAATCCACTTTTCGCGTAAGTTCAATTGAAAAATTGCAACAGAAATACACTAGATCAAGTGATACACAAGGAAGATTACTACTCAATGTAGTCGTTTGCATATGTTCCATAATTTCTTCTTCTGAAATAAATTCAAAGTAAGGAAATATTTGAAGCATGTAGTTTGAGAACTCTTTCCTTAATTCACAAAAGAATTCTTTTTTAGGTAAGACAAATTTTTTTTGTTTTGCCCATTTGCTAAGCAACAGATAAATATCTGCTGAAACGATGTACGTTTTGCTGTTCATTTTTTATTTCTTATTTAATTGTTAAGGAACTATTTCCACCTTCGCCAAAAAAGAAAAACCTCTTCTGGGAAGAGGTTGAGTGTAGAAAATTAACAATTAAATATTTTCAACAACCAATCTCTTTCAAGAAAAGATTGGTATGATGCAAGTTATTGTTAAAAGATCTTTTATTTTTCATATTTATTTTTTATCAGATTGATAATTGTTTCAACAGCTTCTTCTGCCGTATCAACTCCTTTTATTTTTAGTCTTTTCCTTTCATCTAAATAATGACCATATAATTTATCGCTCCAACCACCAGTGTTTTTTAATGCAACAATAGGAATATTTGCTTGATAAGCAATTGCAATTTCCGTAAGCGTTCCGGAGCCTCCACTTATTGTAATAATACCGTCGCAACTTAAGACAAGTGCCGTTTCTCTTCCTCCGCCCCTTTCTAACCCTGTTGAAATAATCACATTAACATTTTCTTTTTCAAAAATATCCAACCCACGATTATAAGTTATCCCAACAGTCATACCGCCAGCTTTTTTTGCTCCACGGCAAGCAGCTGTAGAAAGTGAATCATAATCTTTTTCTGCACCGAAAATAAGCGTTGCATTATTTTTTGCAATCAAATACCCAATTTGTTCGGCTAAATTTTCTAACTCCTTTGAGTAATTTAAGTCAGCCGCCGAACCCATAACACCTATTTGTATTTTTCTATTCATTTTTTTAAATTAAATTATTAAATATACTAAACAAAACCCCTTCCTCGCGAGGAAGGGGTTTTGTTTAGTATATTAGAAGTATTTCTACAACTACTAAGACAACCCGTTCCCTACGAAGGAAAGAGAATGTGTATGATTTGCAGTTGTTTGAAATGTTAATTTCATAAATGTATTATATTGTATATTAAATAAATTGTCCAGTCTATGTTCAGTTATATAGACATTATGAAGTATAACTTACTTATAAAGATTTACCACATAATTAGACTTTTGTCTATCATAATTTTATTCCGCTTCGGCTATTTCAACAAAAAATGTTGAGCCTTTACCAACACCATCTGATTCTACCCAGACACGTCCTTTGTGTGCGTTCATGATTTCTTTAACTAAATAAAGACCAATACCAGATCCGGAAGGATTCAATTTCGCTCCGTCGCCTCTAGAGAATTTTTCAAAAATAGTATCCACATTTTCCTTAGACACCCCAGATCCTGTATCTTTGATACTTAAAACAACTTTTCCTTTTTTAGTACTCATACCGAGCTCTATTTTTCCTTTTGGTGTATATTTCATCGAATTATCAATCAAGTTGATCAAGACCTGTCGTATTTTCTCTTTATCTCCATTAATAAAATATTTTTTTAGATATGAAATTTTGCAAATTAGCTTCAATCCTTTCTTTTCGGCTGTTATAGATAAATCTTTTGCTGTATCTTTTACCAATTCACCAAAATTAAATTTAGTAATATCATACTTCATACCACCTTGTTCGATTTTGGCTACATCTAACAAATCTTCCACAACTAAAGTGAGATTATTACTAGAATCAAGAACTCTTCCTATTGTTTCTTTTACTTTTGGATTTATTTCACCGTAATCTCCTTCAAGAAGCATAGAAGTATAACCTTTAATAGCAGTCAAAGGGCTACGTAGTTGGTGAGAAGCCAAAGATACAAACTCTGTCTTTAATTTATCTACCCCCTTAAGCTTTTCGTTCGCAACTTCTAAGCTAAGATTTGATTGCTCTAATCTCAATCTAAGAACTTCAAGTCTTTCTCTTTGTTCAACTTCTCTTTTAACTGATCTTATTAGTATTTGTCCAAAAATGATAATTCCAATAAAAGTAACCCCGTTCAGAATAAAATTAGTGAGTATTTTTATAAAGAAAAACTGAGAACCAATGAGAATAGCAAGACCCCATATTAATACCTGGGTTGCAAAAAGTTTTATATTAAAAGCATTAAACCTAACTATAGTGTAAGTCAAGAATGCCAAGAAAATAATCATTCCAATTGGGCCAAATAAATTTATTTCATACACTTGCGTTATTTCACCTAAAATATTAGAAAATGAAAATATTAATAAAAACAAAGATGATCCAATTATTAAATAGAGTGAATTTTTTATTTCTATCAATTTATTTAAATTGTTATTTTTTCTTTCTTTGTAAAATTTCAATAACCATAGACCTACGATCCACAAGATAGATATAATCTCAAAAAAATAAACAAAATATAACAAAGGTCCTACGTTTCCGGAACAATTTTCAATATCAAAACCCGACATATTGAATACTGTTGGTAGTAGTATTAAAACAGGAACAATAGGAGAAAAAATAATTAATTTAAGTTTAGTAGAAATGTCGTGTGAATCATTTAAAAATACATACACAAAATATACTATTGATATAGGAATCATTATTTCAATAAGAGCTGTTATCCTCCATGAAAGATACACAAGATTCACATTAACTCCAATCCACTGAATAATCATATTAATCACCCACAATGAAAAAGATAAACCAATTATAAAGAAAATTTTACTTTTTAAGGAAAAATTATCTTTTCTAAGAATGAAAAAAACTAAAAATAGAACAGTGATAATAATCGGTATATATGAATAAAACAAAAGAGGAGGAGCTACACTAAAATCAAAAAGATTTAAAAATTTTGGAGATGCATCTAAACACAATAATTGATTTTCCATATTGATTGTTTACTTAATGTAATTTATTTTAAAATTATTGAAACCACCACCCATCAAATAGCTTACTTTTAATTTTATAATTTCACCTTTCTTAACATTTCTATCCTCAATTGGAATAAAAACCATAGGACTTAGTGAATGTGTGCTTCCAAGAATAAATTCACCTTTTCCATCAACGAAGACATTACTTGTTAGGTAAATACTATTAATTTTTCCAGTCTTTTTTATTTTAAAATTAAAGCTTTTGGAAAACTTTGTATTATTTTTTGTATTAAAAACAATCCTATTCATTAAAATCTGATCTGAAATTAAATCAAAGGAATTATCGTTATTATCATGAGACCACAAGTGTTTTATCATTTTCATGTTAAAACCGTATAGATTAAAATCTGTATAGGCTAATGTTAAATAATTTTCTTGTGCGAATGGAACAACTATAGTATTTGAAGAAATTAATCCTTGATCATATAAACTATTAACAACCTCGACTTGCATTTCATCAACAAGACCAGTTGCCAACAATTCCATAACTATTAAATCAAATTTATATTTTGACAAATCTAGAATACGAGCATCTCCGGTAATAATTTTTATTTTATGAGATAAATTATTTTGTTTAAAGTTATTATTTGCTATTTTAGAAACAGTTGGATCAAACTCAACAGCTAAAACATTTTTAGCCCCTAGCTTTCCTGCTATTAAAGCTAAAATACCAGAACCAGTTCCTATATCCAAAATTTTCGATGAGTTAGATATGTATTTTTTGAGAACAGAACTAAAAGCATTAAATTTGTCCTTATCTATCAAACATTGGTATACTAAATCAACAGAACTAAAACCTTCCCCCTCTGGTAAATAACTTTTCTTTAAATTTTTTAGAGTTTTTGATTTTTTATCCATAATTTGTTATAGTCCCATTATATATGAATATCCTGTTTATATCAAACGACCTGATTGGTGGCAACGTAGCTTATCTATTAAAGAAAGAAGGCCATAATGTAAAGCTTTTTATTGAAGACTGTGGAAGACACGAAAACTTCAATAATATGCTCATAAAAACATATAACTGGAAAAAAGAGCTATCCTGGGTTGGTAAAGATGGACTTATAGTCTTTGATGATGTTGGCTATGGAGAAATTCAAGATGATCTACGTAAAGATGGTTATACAGTTTTTGGTGGGACAGCAGACTCAGACAGACTAGAACAAGATAGGACTTATGGACAAAAAATGTTTAAAAAATATGGACTAAAAACCGTGCCATTTAAAGACTTTTCAAATGTCAAAAAAGCTATAGCTTATGCAAAAAAGAACAGAAGAGCGTGGGTTATAAAACAAAATAATCATCACTATTCCAAGGTATTAAACTATGTAGGAGAATTTGATGACGGAAGAGATGTAGTTGGAATGCTCAAGAACTATTATCATAGTAAAAAAGCAGGCTCAGAAAAAATAAGTTTGCACCAAAAAATAATAGGAGTTGAAATAGGGGTTGGTAGGTATTTCAATGGAAATGACTGGGTCGGTCCAATAGAATTCAATATTGAATATCCAAAATTCTTTCCTGGAGACATTGGCCCTATGACAAGTGAAATGGGAACTCTTGCGTGGTATTCCGATGACGAGAAAAATAAACTTTATAAAGAAACTCTTGAAAAAATAAAGCCTCTTCTGAAGAAAATAAAATTCAAGGGCGATTTTGAAATTAATTGTATTGTAAATGAGACTGGTGCATACCCTCTAGAAGCCACACCTCGCTTTGGCTCACCTATAGTTCACTTACATAGTGATCTTCATATGTCACCATGGGGAGAATTCCTGTACGCAATAGCAAAAGGAGAACAATATAATTTAAAATGGAAAAAAGGATATGGATTGGTTGTTCTCGTTGCAGTTCCTCCATTCCCTTATGTAGAAAAAGCTCAAAAGAATTTACTTTATGGGTCTTATATTTATTTTGACAACTTACCACCCAAAGACATGGATCATATTCATTTTGAAGAAGTTTCTTATAATCAAAATAAAAAAACTTATTATGTATCAGACACAAGAGGATATATTTTATACGTCACAGATGTAAAACCAACAATCAAAAAGGTACAAGAAAGCGTATACAGAATGATTAAAGGTATCTATCTTCCAAAAATGTTTTATCGTAATGATATCGGGGATAGCTTTGCAAAAGAAAATCAAGCCAAACTCAAAAAATGGGGGTATTTGTAATACATTGACTAAAAGCACTTACTGTAGTAATGTGAAAAAAAGTCGGCAATTTTGCCCTAACAATTAAATACATGTAATATGAGAAATTTAATTCCTTTAAGCGCTGAAATGCGTCAATTTTATTGGCGACTCCAGTCTAAAGCCCCTCTTATGATTGGCTATCCAGGGAATCTTAATAATGACTTTTCAGAATTATATAAATTCTTTGATTTCATTATAAATAATGTTGGTGACCCATCTTGTGTTGATGAATCATACAAAATGCATTCAAAACAATATGAGATTAACGTTCTTAATTTCTTTAAAGATATCTATAATTTTAATGACAATTTTTGGGGATATCTTACAAATGGCGGAACAGAAAGCAATATAATGGGATTACTCCTTGGTAGAAATAAATATCCAGGAAGCACAGTGTATTCCACTAACGGACACTACTCTATCAAGAAAAATTCCATTATTCTCAATATGTCATATGTAGAAATTAAATCTTCTAGTAATGGAGAAATGGATTATGAAGATCTTAGATACCACCTATCGATGAATAGTGCTCCACCGATTATCAACTTAACTATCGGTACAACTTTTGATGGAGCTATTGATAGTGTAGATAAAACACTCATAATACTAAAAGAAACTTCACATGAAAATTTCTATATTCATTGTGATGCGGCTTTGTTTGGAGGATTTCTTCCATTTTTAGATACTACTCATGAGTTAGATTTCAGGAAAAATATTAATAGTATTTCTATTTCGACTCATAAGTTCTTTGGAATACCTTTCCCTTCTGGAATTTTTCTATCAAAAGAAAAACCAAATGGTGGGTTTGTCGATTGCATAGAATACATAGATTCAGATGATACAACAATATCTGGATCAAGGAATGGGCAAACCGCTATCCTTCTTTGGTCTTTAATAGAAAAGAATGGAATTGAAGGTTTCAAAAAAGAGGCTTCTCAATGCATTGATAATGCAAAATATTTGAGAAACTTGCTAGAGGGTATCAATTACAACCCTCAACTAAACCAAAATTCTAATACTGTAACTTTTGATATCCCTTCAAGTAAGGTTATAAATAAATGGCAACTTGCAACAAGGGGACAAAGAGCTCACGTTGTAGTAATGCAACATATAACCAAACAAACAATAGATTCATTAATTTCTGATATTAGTCATGCATAAAAATAGAAATTTAATATCTAATATATAGGTCACTTCAATTATTTGTAGTGACCTATTTTTTTTATTTTATTTAAAACTTTTCTGAAACCACCATTTGTATCGTGCAATTCTCTTGACCCTCTTGTTACTGTAGCAATACCAACACCAAGTTTTTTAGCTATTTCATGCTGATTTACACCAGCATCAAGCATTTTTATAATTTCCCAACGTTTTTTGATTTCAGTGTATTCTGCTGGTGTCAGTAAATCAGTCAAAAACGCTTTTAGTAAAACTGGGTTATTCCCTATTTCTAAAATAATGCTTATTAATTCTTTTTCCTTTTTCATATTCTACTTTGACTCACTTAAAAGCTCTCTAACTGAGGCTTTTATTAAAATATCAGTAGTATCAATGATGGGAATTGGACTATTTACCATTGAAATAGCTAACTGAAGATCAGTACAAGCTAATAATATATTTTCAGCTCCTCTTTTACAAAGAGATTCACATATTGTTTCAATTTTTTTTGAATATAATTCTCCACTTTTTCCGTCAAGCAATCCAATAATGATATTATTTATAACTTTTTGTTCTTCCTTTTCTGGATATAAGATATTTATTTTGTTATCAAACAAAATATTCTCATATATTTTACTATGTATAGTAGTTTCAGTAGCTAATATACCAATAGTTTGTACATTTTTTATTTTTAAAAATAAAGCAGTTTCTTCAAGAATACTCAAAAAAGGAAACTTTACCGATTCACGGATTTCACTTATATATTTGTGTAACGTGTTACAAGGAAGTATTCCTAAATTAGCTCCTCCTTTTTCCAAAATCTTTGCACTATCAATAAGATATGGGACCATTTTTTCAGAGTTTATACCTTGAATAATTGCTTCATTTTCAATAATAAAAGGAAACGGTAAATTGTATATCAAAATAGGTGGATATTTATCTTTTCCACTTTTTCTAATTAAATCAATAACCGATAAATATACTTTTGATGTAGTTTGTGGGCCAAGGCCACCTATAATTCCTAATGTTTTCATTGTATTTATTATACTATTCTTTATAAAAAACCCAAAACCTCAGAAATATCTAGGTTTTGGGTAAATTTTTAAAATAAACTAAGTCTATTAAATTCCATCAATAATTCAAAATCTTTAAAAGCACGTCTATAATTCCCTCCTCTTTTTTTAAGTTCTTGATACTGGTCATGGCACCAATTATACCCATTATTAGTTAAGTCAAAAAATGTTGGCTCATCTTCTAGTGGTATATAACAAGGAGTATTGCATACAGTTGTGTATAAGTTTAATGAATTTATTAATGTAGATAGATCTGGTCTTTTTGTTTGTAAAAATTTTCTAACCAAAGTAAATCTTGATTCAGGTTTACTCATAAGATTAATGAATTGATATTCTTCATATGAATATTGCTTCTTCCAAATTAGTGGATGATGCATATCTAACCAAGAAAATGGGTGCGCGGCCATGTACAACATAGCGTTATTAGCACCTAATTCACCGCCATGTCTTTTTCCTGATTCTCTTATTCTTTCTACCATATCAATAATCATTGCGTCAGTAGCTGATATGAGTTCATTACCAAGTTCACTTAAAATTTTTAGTGAATCATTAGTAACTTGTTCAGCTTCATCAAAAAAGAAATCGACATCACTAAAATTTAAAAAGTCAGAAATAACATTTTTAATTTTAGATTCTTTCATAGTCCATCCATTACAATAATTAGCAATAGAGGTTGGGTCAATCAATCGTATAACTGATTTCATGCCCATAGATTTTAATTGCTTTGATAAATCAATAGCAGGAACCATACCAATACAAAACCTTGCAGGAATCCCTAACGAATGTTCATAAGCAACTATACTAATCTGGATCATTTTATCTGTCTTAAGATAAAAATCATCTTCTATCCATTTACATTTAATTAATACATTTTCCATTGCAGTTACTCCTTATATTTTAAATGACGAATTTAATTTAATACTATCATACTAGTATACAATATACAAGTACCCGCTCTTTGGTTGTCTTTATTATTATATGTAGTATTATAGATGTTAAGAAAATTCTTTTTGTAAAACTAAATAATATAAATTATGAATAGAGATAACAAAATCTTATTTATTTGTCATGGTAATGTTGGTAGAAGCCAAATTGCTGAGGCTTATTACAATCATTTTACTAAATCTTCTGATGCTTCAAGTGCCGGAGTTGACCCTAAGACTCCATTAAAATATCCAAGATTGGCACCAGAAGTATTGCAAATAATGCAAGAAGAAAAAATCGATCTTTCCTATAAAAAAGTCAAGCTCATAACAGAAAATATGGTGGAATGTGCTGATAATATAATCATTATGTGCAAGAAAGAAGATTGCCCTAATTTTGTATTTAAGCACAGATGTATTTATTTTTGGGAAATTGAAGACCCATATGGAGTCTCTACTGAAAAGCTTCGTACTTTAAGAAATCAAATCAGATTCAAAGTTTACGAATTATTAAAAGTTTATTAAATTGTAATTAAAACAAAAAAAATAATCCCCTCTTTACACAAAGTAAATTGGGGATTTTTTATATGAATAAATGGAAGAACTATTATGAAGTAGTTCGCGAGCGCAGAGGGATTCGAACCCCCGACAACAGTTTTGGAGACTGCTAGCTTGCCACTAACCTATGCGCCCTTTTATTAAAAGATCAAAATATATTTATAAACTTATTATACATAAATTTGTGAGATTTACAAGTTTGGATATTATTTCAAAAGCATAAAAGTTAGAGGTGTTTTCTTTGGCTTTTATGCTTTTAATAATTACAAGTTTAAAGCCTTATAGACTATTTTCATAGTCTCCTTTGCATTATAAATAGCGATATTGCTACTTTCCTGTAGGTCAGCCAAATACTTTTCTTTATTAGCAAGAATTTCTTTTCTTCTCAATTGAAAATCTGATAAGAAATTTATCACAACTTCTGTAAAGATCTTCTTGAAATTACCCATCACACCTAATCCATTCATATGATCCGCAATAAGAAGATTTACCTTGTTAAGTGTTTCAGAATCCTTACAGATAGCTTTAATAAGTGTAATATGACTTTTCAGATTGTCGGATTTCATGCCAGCATTAGCAGTTTTTGCACGTTTAATCTTTTGTGTGACTATGTCTGGACTATCTGTTAAAAAAATAGCACCATCTGGTGAAGATTTGCTCATTTTAGATTCATCTTTTAATGAAAGTATTTTGACCATATCCATCAAATGAGCTTGCGGTTCAGGAAAAATATCAGCTACTTCCTTATTGAATCTCTTTGCAATCTTTCGAGCAATCTCAATATGAGATGCCTGATCTTTTCCAACAGGGATAATACTTGATCTCTGTATTAAAATATCCGCAGTCATCATAACTGGATACATCATAAGCAAAGCATTGGCACTATCAACATTATCTGATTTAACTTTTTCCTTTAATGTAGGTAAGCGCAATAATTCTGCGATTGAGACATGTCGTGCAAGAAGAAGGGTCAATACACCTATTTCGTTGGCAATAGATGATTGTTTATAAATAATTGATTTCGTTGGGTCAACTCCCGCAGCTAGTAAATCAATTAATATTTCATCACCATATTTTAGCACTTCTGGCTCATTGTCGGTCAGAGCATGTATATCTGCCACAAAAACATACGGCCGCAATCCTTGCTGTTGAAAATCAATAATGGGCATTACTGCACCAATATGATTGGCAATAGTAAGGTTACTTGTAGGGCGAATACCCGTTAGTATAATTTTATTTAAATTTTTCATGGTACAAGTTTTAAATTATTTAACTTTTGTATAATACTATCATACTAGTATAGAGAATGCAAGTATTTCACCTAAGTAGATAAAAACCCTTCACTTTAAATGAAGGGTTTCAAAAACTTTTCTCTGCTGGGTTTTCCCAAGACTAATCCCACTGTGCTACCAGCAAAAATCAAAAGGACTCCAATCCATTTCCATAGATCTAACCAAATTACAAATGGATCATTACTACTTAAAATATAAACAATAATAGGTGCATAAATCATAGAAGACATCACTCTAGATGATTGTAAAATACTTCCGATTGTTTCACCAATCTTATTTTTTAATTCCATAGCAATAGTGCCCCCAAAAATAGTTACAACATAACCAATCCATAACAAAGAACCAATCTCTTTAAAATTCGGAATTATTACGAAGGATTTATTTAACCCAAAAAATATAGTAACGACAATAAAAAATAACCCCGTTTTAGTAAATTCTGATTTTTCTTGTAATGTTTTTATGTTTAAAGATACTTTATAAAAATAAGGTATTTTCCACTTTCTTTCGCTAATATCAATTGTAATATATCTTTTTAACTGGTCACTAATTATAGACATGCAACCCCATATAAGCGAAAAAACTATTACTAAATAATTTATAGTGCCATTAATAAAGTTATTGTACTTAAACAAAAAAATACCAATGATGCAAATAATAAATCCAAGCCAAAAGAGAATTTTATTACCAATTTGATCATTAAAAAGTTTTTGTGCTACATAAATTGATATTATCCTTACTAGCGCTGAACCAATAATAGTATAATAAATTGCTATTTCTTGATTTTTAAGAAATGGTAACAACAATGCTAAATTTCCAAATGAAAGTAACCCCAAAAGCACAACCGCAATGACCTCATTTTTTGTTAATCCTGACCATTTTTTTTCTTTTACAATAACTCCCTCTTTAAAATTATTTAGTTTAGATAATAGTTTCCTAGTCGGATTATGAAGAAATTTGACACTTAACCAACTAATCAAACTAAAAATAAATCCAGCAAAAGCCCAATTCAAATTATTCAATCCCTCACTGTATACTTGAAAAGCAGTAGCTCCAATAGAAATACAGATAAAATAAATAGCATTTTCTCCTATTTTCATAATATTAATTTTTAAATGTTCATATAAATTTTATTTAAAATTAATACTATCATACTAGTATAAAAAACACAAACCTCTTTAAATAAACAATTTAAACAAATAAAAAAACCTGCTCTATTACGAAGCAGGTTTTTAAACAAAATAAAATAATTATTGCAATGATTCGCGAGCACGGAGGGACTCGAACCCTCGTAAGCAATTTTGGAGATTGCTGACCTAACCGCTGGTCGACGCGCCCCTTTATATAGAAAGAATTTATTATTAATATTATATCACTACATCAAATTTTTAGATACATACTTATACCTCAGCTTTAAACAAAAAATCCAAAGTATCACAACTTTGGATTTTTTCTAAAATCTTATAATTTTAGAGCATTAAAAACCATTTTCATGGTTTCTCTGGCATTAAATATAGCAACATTACTACTTTGTTCTAGTTGAACTAAATATTTGTCTTTATTCACAACGATTTCTTTTCTTCTCAACTGAAAATCATGTAAAAAATTTATTACAACTTCAGTGAAAATCTTTTTGAAATCGCCCATAACATTTAATCCCTTCAGGTGATCTTTGATAAGATTATCAACATTAGTGATTATTTCAGTATCGTTGCAAATAGATTTAATAATAATTACATGACTTTCCAAGCTTTCTGACATAACCCCAGCAATAGAGGTTTTTGCACGCTTAATCTTTTGAGTAACGATGTCTGGATTATCTGTTAAAAAAATAGCACCATCTGGTGAAGATTTACTCATCTTTGATTCGTCTTTTAAGGAAAGTATTTTTACCATATCCATCAAATGAGCTTTGGGTTCTGGGAAAATATCAGCCACCTCTTTATTAAATCTTCTTGCAATTTTTCGAGCAATTTCAATATGAGATGCTTGGTCTTTCCCGACGGGGATAATACTCGATCTCTGTACTAAAATATCTGCAGTCATCATAACTGGATACATCATAAGCAAAGCATTAGCACTATCAACATTATCTGATTTAACTTTTTCTTTTAGAGTAGGTAGTCGCAATAACTCAGCAACAGAAACATGTCTTGCAAGCAATAGTGTCAATATTCCGATCTCTCTAGAAATGGATGACTGTTTATAAATAATTGTCTTTGTTGGGTCAACAGCAGAAGCCAATAAATCAATTAATATTTCATCTCCATATTTAAGTATTTCTGGCTCATTGTCTGTAAGAGCATGCAAGTCGGCAACAAAAACATAAGGGTTCATCCCTTGTTTTTGAAACTCAAGAATGGGCATTATGGCACCAATGTAATTAGCAATAGTTAGATTGCTTGTTGGTCGAATACCCGTAAGTACAATCTGTTCCGAAGTTTTCATAGTATACATTTTTAAATGAATTTATTTACTTCACATTACAATAGCGTAAACATAAAGTCAAACCAACAAACATTATAATTTGTGACAATGAACTGATGTATATCATTATGAAAACTAAATAGCTAAAATACTTCCTATTATCATTATAATAATCGCGATTATTTTTGGAATCAGAACTTGATGATGGATTTTTTCACTTATAATTTTTGGATAAAATTTCGTAAATATTATTACAAGTACAAGAACTATAGCTGGTTGAAAAGTTCCCACAAGATAGACCATTGTAACAGGAGCAAGTAACAACGCATAATTAGTTAAAAGATTTCCAAATACAGTAATGGATTCACTCAAAATATTTAAACTAAATATTTTCAATCCGCCTTTTTTGTTCATATATAAAAATTCTCTACGGTATTTAGGTATAAAAATAAAAATTAAAATACCAAAGACCCCAAGTCCAAGGTATTCCCAAAATGAAGAAACCCAAAATTTATCCACTACAGTCACATATTTAAAGATGACACCAATAGTTGCAATTATCATACAACAAGCAATCATATAAATAGCGGGCTTCCATTTAAATTTATTTTTTTCTTCTAGGGAAAAATCAATAGATATTAACAAAACTCCAACTAAAATGATAGCGGAACCAATTAATTGTTTAATAGATAATATTTCTCCTAAAAATAAATACCCCAAAATATAACCAAAAATCGGAACAGTCAAAAACCAAGGTATAATACTTGAAATATCTTCAATCTCAATAGTATAAAGATAGAGAATAATCCAGAATATTATTAAGCCACCATTAATAAATAAAAGTATTTTATCAATGATTGGAATTTGTGATAACCCAGAAGTAAATATTCCAATCAAAACAGCCATAACTATACCAATAAGACTAGAAAAAAGGACTAAACCACCAGATCCTCTCTTCCCAACTGAATATTTTTTAACAAGATATTGGTCTGAAATATTTACCAACGCCCATAAAAATGGAGCTCCAAGTGCAATAAAAAACCATGTCATGCAGATATTATATCACAAAAGTTAGTTTTTATTTTAAGGAAATTTAAGGAAGTCGGACTTCCTTAAATTTAGCTTTTTAGTGCCAAAAGGCAAAGTTTATAGAGAATCCTAGCGCCGACGTTCCCATTCCATTCGTCTTTTCCGGGGGCTACTTCGCAAAGATCAAAGCCGATTATTTTCTTACCTGAAGATATGAGTTTTTCTAATAAGTAAACCATTTTATCTATGGTAAAACCTCCAGGGACAGGAGTGCCAGTATTGGAGCATAGATATGGTAACAATCCATCAATATCAAAAGAGATGTAAACATTTTTAGGTAAATTTTTGATGATATTGTCACAAACTTTTTCCCATGTGCTACCTTCAAAAAGTGATTTGTTAATTTCGTAATCGGTGAATACCACAACTCTTCCCTTTTCTTTTTTTACTAATTCATGTTCTTGTTCACAAAA
>Ga0172379_10005659_pt1 | contig 17336 bp, 5 predicted proteins | sample GrowelOW334metaG_FD_119756 | JGI IMG/M metagenome (GOLD analysis project Ga0172379, IMG submission 119756) | Groundwater microbial communities from an aquifer near a municipal landfill in Southern Ontario, Canada - Groundwater well OW334 metaG | ecosystem: Environmental > Aquatic > Deep... | reverse complement strand
CAGCCTGCGACTCGGACGCAAACTGCGCTGGGATCCGGTGAAGGAGCGGTTCGACTGTGAGGAGGCCAACCGCATGATCTGGCGCACGCCGCGCGCGCCGTGGAGGATTTAGCGACTGGAAACTGCTGAACCCATCCACCGGTCAAACTTGAAATTGAGGAACCAATCATGAACGCAAAGCCGCTCCGACTTCTGTTGTCCTGCACGCTGATCTCATGGTCAGCGATGGCCGCCGACATCACCCAACTCGTCGCCGGCATGGCCGGCTACGAATCCGGCGCGAGCTTGGAACCGTTGTCCCGGATCGAAATCCTGGTGCGCCAGTCCGTCGGCAAATCAGGCTTGAGGAATGACCTCGAAGTGGAGCTGACGAAGCTCATCACCGGCAATGCCACCTACGAAGCGAAACGTTTCGCCTGCCAGCAACTGGCCGTCGTGGGATCGGATCGCTCGCTGCCCGCCGTAGGCGAGTTGCTCAGGCACGGCGAGACCGTCGGCATTGCCTGCCTCGCCCTCGGCACACGCCCGTCGGCCAAGGCCGGCGCAGTCCTGCTGGAAGCTCTCTCCTCGCTCCGTGGTGCCGCCCGCACGCAGGTTGTTGACACGCTGGGAGACCGCCGCGACACCCCGTCAGTGAAGCGACTCGCTGATCTTGCGCGCGACCCTGATCTGACAACGGCTGAAGCCGCCATCACGGCGCTGGGCAAGATCGCAGACCAACCCGCCATCGAAGCCATCGCCAGATTGCGCAAGGAAGCCAATCCCGTGCTGACCCGCGCTGTGCTGGATGCTTCCCTCCGGGTTGCGGAGTCACTGGCTGCGGCCGGGAACCGCAAGGCTGTCGCCGCCCTTTACGAGGAGTTGGGCCAGCCCTCGCAACCTCTGTTTGTGCGGCGCGCTGCGGAAGCCGCGCTGCGGGGCATCCATCAGAACGGCAGCAATCGATGAAACCTCGCCTTTATCTCGGACGCTCATCCGGAAAAGGAGTGGTTCTTGATGCTGACATGTGATGGGGTGAAGGCCGTCTGCCGGGCGTGGCCGCAAGAGCCGTTCGCCCCGAGCCTCGAAGCGCATCCATATCCATGTTCCCATCGCTGCTTGAACCAGCGGAGTTGAGCAGAATCACATGAAACGAAAAGCATCACGGATAACGGCGACAATGACAGGGCTTGTGGTGACACTTCTGCTGGCCGCTTCTGCCGGGGCGGAAGAACACAAGCCGCTGTCCTTCGCCTACCGGTCGTTCTGGCCTGAGTTTGAGGCGATGAGGCAGTTCAAGGAAGCAGGCGTGAGCACCGTCTGCATCTTCGCCGCCAACACCGACAACTCGCTCGGCAAGCCCTACTCCAAATACCCGCCGGTCTGGCGCTGGTTCGGAAAGTATGATTTCGCATCGCTGGACAAGCAGTATGACGACGTGCTCGCGGTGAACCCGGACGCGGAGTTCATCTGCATGATCGACCTCAACACGCCGGTCTGGCTTCAGCGTCAACTGTCGCTCGGCGGACACAGTGCGGAGTGTGAGAGCTTCACCATGCTGAGCTGCGCCTGCTCCAATCCGGCGTGGCGCAAGGCGACGGCCGAGTATCTGGTGGCGGTCGTCAAGCACATGGAGGTGCGATACGGCAACCGCGTAAAGGCATACCTGCTGGCCGGCGGTCAGACCGACGAGTGGATGGACTACAGCCGCGGTGTCGCGGGCCGTGCCAAGACACAGGCATGGAAGGCGTGGCTGAAATCGCGCGGAAAAGCAGAGGTGCCCGTGCCCGCGCTGGAACGGCTGGATCGGGCCTCGTTCGAGAATTTGATCCGCGACCCGGCCACCGAACAGGATGTGATGGATTACGCCCAGTTCACGGGCGACCTCATCGTGGACACGGTGCTTGAGTTCGCGAAGAAGACGCGGTCGCTCATTCCGAAGCAGCGTCAGATCGGCATGTTCTTCGGATACATTCTCGAACTGACGGGATCACGCATGGTCTGGTCGGGACATCTCGAATACGAGCGGCTCTACAGTTCGCCCGACATTGATTTCTTCATCAGCCCGGGCACCTACAGCGACCGTCCGATGGGCGGTGGCAGCGGCTTCATGGTTCCCAACGCGACCCGGCTGCTGAACAAAAAGGGCTTCCTTCACGAGATTGACCACCGCACGCCGACTTACAACGTCAAGCTGGACGAGTTCGTGTCCATCGGCTGGATGTTCCCCTGGAAGGACCAGGCGGAGACCGATGCCGGACTGAAGCGCGAGTTCGCCCTGGCGATCATCAACCAGGCTTCGCTGTGGTGTTTCGACATGTGGGGCGAAGTGTTCAAAACCCCGGAAACCATGAAGGTGGTCGCACAGAGCAAAAAGCTGTGGGACCAATATGGTGTCATGCCGCTGAAGAGCCGGGCGGAGGTGGCGCTGGTGGTGGATCCGCAAAGCGCGCGATACCTCAATGATCTTCACGCCGCCATCCCGCAGATTTACCAGGGCACGCGGAACAAACTGAACCGGCTCGGCGCGCCGTTCGAGGTCTTTTCCTTCAACGATCTTTCGCGCGCCGACCTGGCCCGATACCGCCTGTTTGTCTTCCCCGGCCTCTTCGAGATCACGCAGGAGAAAATGAACGTGCTGCGGAAACATGTCCTCAACAACAACCGCACCGCGCTGTTCCTCTACGCGCCGGGCATCTGCGACGGCAAGAGCCTCGACCCCGCTCGCGTGAAGGCGCTGACCGGCACCGCGTTCAAGGTGCCCGGCGTCAGCACCGTGCAACATGAGGGCTGGAAGGCTGTCTATGTTGGCAACTATGCGGAGCTGACTCCAGCGATGTTGAAGAAATCGGCCCGGGAAGCGGGCGTGACGATTTACTGCGATGACGAAGTTCCGGTTTACGCCAACGAGCGTCTTGTGGCGATCCACATGGCGCAGGGCGGCGAGAAGACCATCACGCTGCCGATTGATTGCCGCCAGGTTCGCGAACTCTACACGGGACGGGCTGAAACGGTGAAGGCAGGTCAGTTTCGCCATGCATTCAAGACACCCGACACGGCGTTGTTTGAACTGATTCGGTAAAGCTCAAGAGGAAGCAAACAAACGATGAAACCATCTGAAAATCTTCCCATGCTACGCATTCTGTCGCTTCTCAGCGCAGGGATTGCACTCCACGCTGTTCTGATGGGAATGGCGATGGCCGCTGAACCATCCGCCGAGCCACCGCTGATCGCACGCTATGTCGCCGTTGATAATGTCTGCGCGTGGCCTCAACTCGCCGTGCTCCGCGATGGCACCATTGCAGCCATCCTTCACAACCAGCCTGCACACGGCTTGTGCGAGGGAGATGTCGAGTGCTGGACGAGCGCCAGCGGGGAGTTCTGGACCAAGGCCGGCACGCCTACCCAGCACGAACCGAACACCATCCGGATGAACCACGCCGCCGGTCTTGCCAAGAACGGCGACCTGATCGTTCTCTGCTCCGGCTGGACCAATGAGCAGCAGCCGGGCCGTCCGAAGCAGAAGCCTTTCCGCGATGCCACCCTGCGTCCTCTCGTCTGCCGCTCCAGCGATGGCGGACACACATGGACGCGGAGCAAGGAGTTTCCTGTGCCGGAAACAAACCAGTTCATTCCGTTCGGCCCCATTGTGGCGGGCGAGGACGGCGCGCTCCACGCCTCCTGTTACGCAAACCGCAGCGCGTGGCACTTTCGCAGCCATGACGACGGCCGGACGTGGCAGCCCGGGGCGGTCATCGCGGCGGGATATAACGAAACATCCCTCCTGCACCTCGGTGGCAAGCGATGGATGGGGGCCGCGCGTCTGAATAGCACGGACCTGTTCCGTTCCGACGACGACGGCGCGACATGGCAGGGGCCGCAGCCCGTGACCGGACATGGTGAAATCAACGGTCACCTCGCCCGCATCAGGGATGGCCGTCTGTTGCTGAGTTATGGCAATCGCATCAAAGACCAATATGGCGTGACGGCGAAGTTGAGCAGCGACGAGGGGAAGACGTGGAGTGCTCCGTTGCGTCTGGCCCGTGTGCTCTCCGGGGATTGTGGTTACCCGAGCAGCGTGCAGCGGGCGGATGGGAAGATTGTGACCGTTTACTACGCGAAGAGCGCAGAGAACCATAATCGCTACCACATGGGCGTCGCGATTTGGGAGTCACCGCCAAGATGATCTGTGACAGCATCAGGAACGGCGAAGCAGACTGTCCGTTTGAAGAAACGGCGGCCCAACAAGTGGAACATCAGGTTTAAGAAACAGAAGAATATTTAACCTGCGATGCCCCTGAAATCGGGTAGACTCCAACGACGAGTCCGATCTTTGCGGACAGCATGTTTTGCAGTGCGCCAAGCCGTTATCGGCCGGGGAACGGGCTGTCACTCCCGGTGACCCGGAAATGCGAGTTCCGCTTACTTTTATGAAAACCTCCCGACCTGATCGCGCCCTCGCCGGCCTTGATTGGACTCGTTTCCTGTTTGCGCCGCTGGCACTCGGCACGTGGCTGATGATGCCGATGCTGCCCTTGCGGGGGCAATCGCCCGTGGTCATCGACGACTGCCGTTACGCCGACGATGCCGCGGCCCGCGCCGTCTGGCAGCCGATGAAGGGCTCGGCTCCGCCTTCGGTGACGATGCTTGAAGGAGTCAAGGTGCTGCGTCTGCCGTGCAAGTTTGCAAGCAACCAGGTCGACCGGGCCTCATGGGATCGCAAAGCTCCGCTTGACCTGAGCGATTGCAGCGGCATCCAGTTTCAACTCCATTGCCGCAACAGCTCGCCGGTGTCCCACTTCAGCATCTATTTCGAGAGCGGCGGCGGTTGGTATTCTTCAGCGTTCTTTCCGGAGATCTCCGGCTGGAACACCATCACCATCGACAAGGCAGCCACCCGCGTCGAGGGCAAGCCCGCCGGCTGGGATGCCATCAAGACCATCCGCATCTCCGCCTGGCGCGGCGGTGACACGGACACCGAGCTGCTCCTCGGGAATCTGCGCAAAGTGGGCACGCTCGGCCAGGACGTCCTCGTGGCCGTGCTCCGCTGCGATTCCCTCGCGCAAAGCCAGCCTGATGAGGCGAAGGGTGCCGCGCAATTCGCCGGCAACGTTGCGGAGCTCCTCCGGGAGTCGGGCCTCGGCTCCGCGACGTTGAGCGACGAGAACATCACGGCGCAGCAGTTGCGCAAAGCGAAGCTCGTCGTCCTCCCGCACAACCCCACCATGCCCGCCCGCACCGTGGAAGAACTGATCAAGTATCTCAATGGCGGTGGTAAGCTGCTCACTTTCTACGGGCTGAACCCCAGACTTCGCGCGGTGGTGAAGATCGACAGCGGGCCCTTTGTGAAACCTGCCCGCCCTGGCTACTTCTCCTCGATGCGCTTCACGAACGACGCGATGCCCGGCGCACCCGCCAGGGTGGGGCAGGCTTCGTGGAACATTCACGAACCCAAACCCGTCCCCGGCGCCAGCCGCGTCGTGGCGGAATGGTTCGACGGCGGTGGCAAGCCCACCGGCCGCGCCGCCGTGGTCGTGTCGGCGAACTGCGTGGAGATGTCGCATGTCCTGCTCACCGATGACCGTGCGAACAAACGCCGGATGCTTCTCGCGATGGCCGGCCATCTTGCCCCCGAGCTTTGGGAGCAAACCGCGGCAGCCGCCCTGGCGCGCGTCGGGCAGGTGGCGGGTTTTCACAGCTTCGAAGAGGCGAGCGCGCAAATCGGCAGGCAGGGAGGGACGAACAAGCGGGTCTCCGAGCTGCTGGCCGACGCCGCCAATCTGCGCGAGGCCGGCGTCACGGCCCGCAGCCAGCGCCGCTTCGCGGAAGCCTGCGACCACGCCGCCGATGCCGCGCAGCGCATGATGGAGGCGTATTGCACCGCGCAGAAGCCGCAGCCCGGCGAGTTTCGCGCGTTCTGGTGCCACAGCGCCTTCGGTGTTTCCGGCATGGATTGGGACGCGGCGATTCAGCGGCTCGCGGAGAATGGTTTCACCGCCATCATTCCCAACATGCTCTGGGGCGGGGTGGCCTACTACCAGAGCAAGGTTCTCCCCGTGTCACCGGAAGTGGCCAGGAGCGGCGACCAGATCGCGAAGTGTGTTGAAGCGTGCAAAAAGCACGGACTGAAAATCCACGTCTGGAAGGTGAACTGGAACCTCGGCCAGACGCCCGGCGACTTCCTCGAACGGATGCGCCGCGAAGGCCGGTTGCAGGCCAGTTCACGCGGCAAGGAGGAGCCATGGCTCTGCCCGTCGCATCCTGCCAACCAGAAGATCGAGATCGACTCCATGGTCGAGGTTGCGCGCAATTACGACGTGGACGGCATCCACTTCGATTACATCCGCTACCCGGACTCCGACCACTGTTACTGCGCCGGCTGCAAGGAGCGGTTTCAAGGCGCCAGCAAGCTGACCCTGGGACAGTGGCCTCAGGAAGTGGTGACGAACGGCCCGACGCGCCTGGCCTGGCTGGAATGGCGACGCGGCAACATCACGACCGTGGTCAAGGCTGTCAGCGAACAGGCCCGGGCCGCGAAGCCCAAGATCAAGCTCTCCGCCGCCGTTTTCCGCAACTGGGCCTCCGACCGCGACGGCGTTGGGCAGGACTGGAAGCTCTGGTGTGACCGCGGTTATCTGGATTTCGTCTGCCCGATGGACTACACCGAAAGCGACGTGCAGTTTGGAAACTGGGTCAAGAGTCAGAAGGAATGGTCCGGCCGGGTGCCCTGTTATCCCGGCATCGGTGCCAGCGCCACCCGCCTGAGCCTGGGAGCGGATCGCGTGATCGGACAAATCCAGATCGCTCGTCAGCACGACACGCGCGGCTTCGTCATCTTCAACTATGGCGTGACAGAGGCCAGTGAACTGGTGCCGATGCTGGGCAAGGGCATCACGAGGAAACAATGATCTTCTTGAGATGGACGAACGCGAATCCTCGGACGCGTCGCTCCAGTTGATGGCAGGAGATCGCCGGTGAAATGCTTTTTGCTCCGCCGCACGAGGCCGACTATTTCAGGGAGTTGGGAATGATGCTGGGAGCGGCGAGCACTGCGGCTCCCTGTTCGGGCGCGTAGCGCGCCACCAGTGTCAGGCGGCTGCCCGTCGGCCGGGCGCCCTGCCAGGGCAGCGCCAGTTCGTAGCCGGTGCCCAGGGGGCCGGCGACCGCGAAGGGATGAAGGCTCGCCGCCGGGTAGGACCAGACTTGGGCGGGCTTCGCGGTCTCAAGGGCGGATTCGGAGGAAACACCGTCATACGCCAAAATATCCAGGGTTCCACTGCGAATGGGAACACCTTTGGCCCGGCTGCGACTGCTGGCGAAAACGCGCACCCCGAAACCGTCCGGTGAACCGGGCCGGGCGAACTTCAAGGCCACCGGCATCACAAGGAGATGCAGTTCGTGGATGGAATCACCACGGCTGGAAAAAACGCCTCCTCCTGATGGCGAGGAGCAGCCTGAAAGGCCCGGCAAGATCAGGGCAATCAGCAGTCCGCAGACGGACTGGCGCAGGGTCAACCTCACTTGCTGCGATGAAGTGCCCTCCTTGAAGCGGAGGGAGGCAGTTTGGCTGGACATGATGGCGGCTTGTCGCGAAGCAGGGGTTGTCACGAGCCTGTGCCTTTGCGCCCGGACGGACCGGACGGCGTTGCCGGAGGCGGCGGAAAGATCGGGTCAAGCAGGGGCTTGTTGAAGTCGTTGCGCTTGAGTTCCTCGTTGAGCCTTGAGCGTTCGAGCTGCTCGCGCAGGCTGTCAGCGGGCTCGGTCAACGGCACGGGGGTCTGAACATTTGCCAGCACTTGGGGGGTGAGGAAGATGAGGAGCTCCCTCTTCTCCTTCGTAATCTTCGTGCTGCGGAAGGCCGCGCCGAGGTAGGGGATGTCACCGAAGAACGGCACCTTGCGCTCGCGGCGATCCTCCGACGTGCCGATGAGGCCGCCGATGATGATCGTCTGGCCGCTCTGCACGCTGACCGTCGTGTTGGCCCGGCGGTTGTTGATGATGGGCACGGTGGCGCTCTTGTTGATTTCCACGTTCGAGCTGCCCAGCGAGGAGTTGGTGGTGCCAAGTTCCAGCCTCACGAAACCATCGAGGCCGATCTTCGGCGTGACGGTGAGGTTCACGCCGATGTCCTCGTAGCGGAACGAGTTGATGGTGTCGCCCTGCACGGTCACACGGCTGTCCGTGATGAGCGGCACGCGCTGGCCGACGTTGATGGTCGCGGCCTTGTTGTCCGCCGTCACGATCTGCGGCCGGCTGAGGACCTCGACCTTGGAGCGCTCCTTCAGCGCCCGCAGGATGAAGCTCGTGTCGCCGCCGGTCAGCGCCGCCGACAGGCCGCTCTTGGCGAAGTTGGCGATGCCCAGGTTGACGCCCGTGGAGTAGGCCGGCCCCCCCGCCAGACTCCATTCCAGGCCGACATCGGTGTCATCGGTCAGGGACACTTCCGCGAGCAGCAACTGGATCATCACCTGTGGCTGGGACTTGTCCAACTCGGTGATGAGCTGCTGAATCTGCACGAAGTAACGAGGGCTGGCGGAGAGCAGCAGCGTGTTGCTGTTGGTCTCGCCGACCACGGCCACCTCGCGTTCGAGCATCTGCTGGGCCGCGCCCACGGCGTCGGGCCCCAGCGCCTGTGTTACGCGCAGCCGCTCCTGGTCCAGGAAACTGCGGACGGCGAGGGCCACGTCCGCCGACTGCGTGTTCTTGAGGCGGACGATTTCCGTGCGCCGGTCGTTGGCCGTGCTGGAGTCGAGGGAGTCGATGATCTGCTCGACCATCGTCACGTAATGATCCGTGCCGCCCACGAGCAGGCTGTTGGTCCGGGGGTCAACCGTCACGGTGAGCGCGGCCTGCTCGGCCGTGCCGAGCGTCGCGCTCGCGGCGTCGTTGGTGCCGCCGGGGCGCACGAGCGTGTATTGGATCGTGCGCAGGCTCGCCGTCGTCGCGGTCGTCTTCATGCGGAACATCTGCGAGAGGATGTCGGACATCTGGCGCGCCGAGGCGTTCTTCAGGGTGAACACCTTGATCTTCGCCTCCTGCGGCGAGCTGGCGTCGAGGCGCGTGATGATCTGCTCCAGCAGGCCCATGTAATCCACCGGGCCGCTGACGATCAGCGAGTTCATGCGCGCGTCAGGCGTGATCAGCACGGCCTCCTTCAGCGCCGCCGTGATCAGGTCGCGGCCCTCCTCCGTGCGAGTGATGAACTGGAGCACCGACTGCGCGTTCGGGTTCTGCTGGTCGCTCAGCGGTGCGGGCCTGGTGTTCAGCGCGGCGTTCAGGATGGTGGAGAGCGCCTCGGCGCGCGCGTTCTTGAGCGGGAAGACCTTGATCTCGGCGATGCGCGCGACCTGCTCGGTGTCGAGGCGTTTCACCAGCTCGCTGATGCGCTTCGCGTCCACCTCGCCGCAGGAAACAACCAGCGCGTTGATGCGCTCGTCCGCCGTGACCTGCACCGGCATGTGCTGGCCGGGCAGGGCGGCGGCGCCCGGGGGTCCGTCGCGGAACAGGCTCTGGACCGTCAGCGCCACCTTCCGCACGTCCGCCTTCGCGAGCGGGAAAACGTGGATGGCGAGACCGTTGATGGCCGGCTCGGTATCAAGCTGCTTCAGGAGGTTCTCGACGATGCCCAGGTCCTCGACGTTCGCCCCCACAAGGAGCGCGTTCACCCACGAGTCGGCGATGATGGTGACGGGATCGTTCGGCTCGCCCTTCACGCGCGGTGGACGGTTCGCAAAAATGGGCTGCAATGTGGCCTGTAGTTTGGCGGCCGTGGCCTTCTTGATCGGAAACATCCGGAAGTTCAACCGGGAGAACGTGCTCTCGCCGTCGAGCTGCGGCAGGATCCGGTCGACGAAATCAAAGGCTTCCCTGCCGCCCGTGACGAGAATGGTGTTGACCCGGTCGTCGGGGATCGCGGTGGCGGCAACGCGCTTCACGTTCGCGTTGAGGGTGAGGTTGTCCGCCGCGTGCTTCGCGGCGAAGAACTGCGTGAGCGTCACCGCCAGCGTGCTGGCCCGCGCGTGCTTGAGCTGGTAGAGCCGCACGTCGGTGTTCGCGTCCTGGTCCTTCGTGTCCACGCGTTTCACGACCTCTCGCACCACGGCCATCGTCTCCGGGCTGGCGGAGACGAAAAGTGAATTGCTGCGCGGATCCACGCTCACGGCAAGCCTGTCCGCCGCCGTCAGCTTGGGTGCGCCGGGAATCTGGCCGGGCCGGTAAAGCCCCTGCTGCACGAGTGAACTCAGCATCGCCCCGACACGGCCCGCATCGGCGAATTGCAGGGTGAAAACTTCGAGCACGCCGCCCGTGATGACCGGCTCGGCGTCGATTTTCTTGAGAAGGTCCTGGATCAATTCGAGGTTCTCCTTGCTGGCCGAGACGATGAGGGAGTTGTTCAGCGCGTCGGGCTCGAGCTTGATCTGCGTGCTGGGCAGGGCCTGCTGCCCGGGCAGCACCTCGGCCGAGCGCCGGGCGGTGAAGATGCTTTCAATCATCTGGCCGACACGCGCGGCGTCGTTGTGCTTGAGCGGCAGGACGGTGAGCTGGAGCGACGGATTGTCCATGCGGGTGTCGAGCCGCAGGAGCAGCTCGTCAATCGCACGGTTGTCCTCCTGGTTCGCCGTTATGAGCAGGCTGTTGCTGCGCGGGTCCGGCAGGATGACGGGCTTGTTGCGCTGCACGTCCGTCGTGCGCGCCGCCGCGTAGCGCTGCGTGAAGAGCGTGGTCAGCGTCGCCCCGACCAGGCGCGCGTCGGCGTATTGAAGCGGGATCAGCCGGATGCGCCCGCTCAGGGCCGGCCCGGCCTGATCAAGCTGCCGGGCGAGCGTCTCAACCATTTCAAAGCTGTCGCGGCCGCCGCCGACGAGCAGCGCGTTGCTGCGCGAGTCGGCGAGGATGACGACCTTCAGCGCGTCGGACTGGCCCTTGTTCAGCGAGACGCGCTGCGTGAGGCGCGCGTCCATGAGCTTCTGCAAGGTGCCCGCCACGACGCTCGCATCCGCATGCTCCAGCGGGAGGATGCGGATGTCGCGGAGGTCGAACGGCAGCTTCTGGTCGAGCTGCTTGAGCAGGCCTTCGATGATGGCGAAGCTCTTCGTGTTGCCGGCGACGATCAGCGCGCCGGTTCGTTCATCAACAGTGATGGCCGGCTTGTCTTCGTCGCGGACATTGCCCGGACGCTGGGCTCTGTAAAGGTCGCTGAGGATCTTCTGCACCACCGCCGGCTCCGCGTGGGCGAGCGGGAAGATGCGGACCGTTTCCAGGCCTGACGCGGACGGAATGTCGAGCTGGTCGATCACGTCGCTTATGAGCGGCAGCATGTCGCTGCGGGCGGCGACGATCAGGATGTTCGAGAGGGTGTCGGCCTGGATCGTCAGCGCGGCGCGGGCCTTCGCACGTTCGGTCATGCGCGGCGGGGCGGCATCCTTCAGGGTGCGCAGCCGTGTCACCTGGGTGTTCAACCCCTCGGTGCCCGGGACGGTCGGGCCTTCGGCGAAGACGGACTGGAGCAGCGGCACCAGACGCGAGGCCGAGGCGTGCTTGAGGAGGAACAGCTTCACCTCGGTCACAAACCGCTCGACGGGTTTGTCCAGGTCTTCGATGAGCTTTGAAGCCAGCTCGATGGACTCGTTCTGGCCGCTGAGGATCAGCGTGTTCGAGCGCGCGTCCACGCCGATGCCCACGGGGTTGACGAGCGCCTTGCCCGTGAGGCCCTCGGGCTGGGCGCCGGGTCCGCCGGGTCCGTTGGCAAGCTGCCTGCCCTGCGTGAAGATGCTTTGCAGCGTGGTCGAGACCACGGAGGCATCCGCGTGCTGGAGTTTGATGATGCGGACGTTCACGCCCTCGACAACCTGCGGCGTGTCCATCAACTCAACGACTGCGGCGAGAGCCTTGAGGTTGTCGGGCGTCGAGGTGAGCAGCAGGCGGTTGCCGCCGCCCGCGCCGTCGGCGGCAATCTTGATGGGCTTGGTCAGATCCAGCGTGACGGCCTCGCCGTTGTCGCCGAGCACGCGCAGCCGGCGTATTTGCTCCTGAAGTTCCAGCGACTCGGCGGTCTGCGTGCCCTGCGGACCGGGCCGGATCATGCCCTGCAAGACGATCGCGAGCTGGGTTGCGCTCGCCTTCTTCAGCGCGAAGACCATCACCTCGGCCTCGATGTGCTGCGAGGGCTTGTCGAGCGACTGGATCATCTTCTCGACTTGATTGATGGTGGCGTCGCGCCCGACGACCAGCAGGCCGCGCGAGCGCTGGTCCACGGCGACGGTGATCGGCTCGCCCGGGCGGATGACGCTGAGTTGCGTGACCATCTGCTGCACCAGCGGGAGGACTTTGTCCGGAAGCGCATTGGTGAGCTTCACGACACGGAACTCGAGCTGCGAGGCCTGCCCCACGTCGTCGAGCTGCTTGATAAGCGACTCCATCAGTTGAAAGTCCGTCGGGCGGGCGCGGACGATGACGCTGCGCGTGCGCTGCTCGGCGACGACCGTGATGCGGGGCTGCTGCGGCACGACCGTGTTGGGATGGCCGGGTCCGGGGGCCGGGACCGTGACAGGCGGCAGCCGCATCAGCTCGTTGAGCGTGCGCGCCACCACGACGGGATCGGCGTCCTTGAGCGGGAACAGGCGGAACTCGGCCTCGTTGTTGTAGAAGTTCAACGAGAGGTCGTTGATGATCCGGTCGATGTGATCCAGCTCGGCGCTGGGGCCGGAGAGGATCAGCGAGTTGGCGCTCTTGTCCACGGCCACGACAACCTCGGGCGCGGCGTTCGTGTCGGCAGGCACGGCCTGGGACTGCGGCCGTCCGGCTGGCGGGGCGTTGGTCGCGCCAGCCTTGGGCGGGTCCATCTTTTCAACGACACGCACGGTGCCGCGCGACATCTGCGGGTAAATGTTTTGCAGCATCTTCGCCATCTGCTCGGCCATGACGCGGTCGAGCGGACGCAGGCGCACCTGGATGCTGCTGTCCTTGCTCTGCTCGTCGAGACGCGTGATTAGATCCTGGATCTGCGCGAGGTCGCCGCGCCTGGCGATGATGGTGATGGAGTTGTTCAGCAGCTCCGCCTCGATGATCGGCTGGTCGCCCTTGGGACGGTCTGCGAAGAGCAGCTCCAGCTTGCTCACCACGTCGAACGCCTTGGCCTTCTTCAGCCAGACGAACTGGACGTCCCGGTCGGAGCGTTCGGGAGCCTTGTCGAGGGTCGGAAGAATCTTTTCGACCACGTTGAAGTGGGCGGGCGTGCCCGAGATGACGAGCGAGTTGGCGCGGTCGTCCACCACCACGTTGATCTCGCCGCTGTCGCTCCTGCTCCTGCCCTTGCCCCTGCTGGCGCGCGTCACGCCCTGCAGGAGCTGCTGGATCATCGTGGAGACTTCCTTGGCCTTGCCATTCTCCAGCTTGTAAATCCGGATTTCGATCTCGTGGCTCTTGCTCTCCACGTCGAGCGACTTGATGGCCTTGAGCACATCCTCCACCTCGGCGGTGGGCCCGTTGATCAACAGGGTGTTGGAAGCGTTGACCGGCGTGACGGTGGTGCGCGGGAGCTTGCCCCTCGGCAGCTTCGTCGCGAACGAGGCCATGACGGCGGTCGCCACCTCCTCGGCGTGGGCCACGCTCAGCTGCACCGTCTGGAAACTCGTCTTGTCCGAGGCGGGGGCGGACTCCATCACGCGCACGAGCTGTTCGATCTGCTCAAGCATGTTGCGGTTCGCATCCACAATGAGCGTGTTGTCATCGCCTCCGGTGCTGATGAGCATCCGGTCCTCGCGGTCCACGGTGCCGGTCTGGCGCGGGTAGAGGCGCGTGAGCATGGTCGCGATGGTGCTGGCGGAATTGCGCTCGAGCTGGAGGACGCGCACCTCGCGGCCCAGCGCCGTGCCGGCCTTGTCCATCACGTCAGAGACCTCCTGCATCAGCGCCAGCTGGGGCTCCGAGCCGACGAAGATGAGCTGGTTGCCGGGAATGTCCTCGATGATGAGGGCGCCGGCCGTGCCGATCTCCGGCTGGGTGCGCGCGCGCTCCTCGAAGACCTGGCGGATCTTCGGCGCGGTCTCCGTTGCGCGGCGGCCCTTGAGCGAGAAGACCCGCATCGCGCGAACCGTGTTGGTCCCCGTGGCCACGTCGAGCTGCTCGACGACCTGCGCGGCGGCCTGCAGGTCCTTCGCTTCGCCGGTGACGACAAGGCTGCGGTTCTTGCCGTCCACCACCACGCTGATGCGTCTGGTCGGGCGGCCGTAGCGGTCCACGGACACGAAGGCGTTGCTGAGAATCTCCGTGACCTGCGCGGGATCGGCGGCCTTGAGCTTGAAGATGCGCGCGTTGGCGCTCTGCGGGCTGGACTTGTCCAGCTCGCGGACGAGGTGCTCGATCACGGCCAGCTCGTTCGTCGTGCCGGTCACGACGAGGCGGTTGGAATTGGTCTCCGCGAGAATCAAAGTGTCGCGGGCTGGCGCGCCGGGCCGGAGGTGGGCCTGCTCCAGGTAGAGCGGACGCAGCGTGGCGGCGAGATTGCCGGCGTCGCTGCTGGTGAGGTCGAAGAACCGGGTGGCCCGCGCCTCCATCGCCGCCGGGCCGCGCACCTGCGCGAGGATGGCCTCGATTTCCGCGAGGTGGTTCGTGCGCGCGGTGACGATGAGGCGCCCGTTCCGCGTGTCCGGCAGGATGGTCGCGTCGGCGGGGTCGGACAAGGGGCGCGTCCGCCAGCGCTCCTCGTAGAGCGACCGCACGAGCGGGATCAGCCGAATGACTTCCTCGGCCGGGCCGAGGTCGAACATCTTTGTCGCGCGCTCGCCGGGCGAGGGACGCATCGCCTGCAAGTCGTCGAGAATCCTGCCGTAGATTTTCAACTGCGCCTCGCTGCCCGCGAGGATGATCTGGTTGCTCTGGGAATCCTCCAGCACGAGCACTTCGGACACGCCCAGCTCCGGCTGGCTCTTGACCTGGTCCTCGTAAATCTTGCGCGCCGAGACCATGACGGAGGAGGTGCTGCCGTTCTTGAGCGTCACCACCTGCATCCGCCGCGCCGGCTGGTCGCCCAGCGACTGGTCGAGCTGCTCGATGATCGAGGGCACGGCCTGCAGCTCCTTCGCGTCGCCCGTGACGATGAGGGTGCGGGTCTTTGCGTCCACGGAGACGCTCACGCGCTTTTGCGCGCGGCCGGCGGAGTCGAAGCGCACCAGCGCGGTGCCGAGCACCTCGGCGACCTTCGCGGGATCGGCGGACTTGATCTTGAAGACGCGCGCGGTCGCGCTTTGCCCGCCGGGCTTGTCGAGCTTCTTGACCAGGTCCTCGACGGCGTCCAGCTCGGCAACATCGCCAACAACGATGAGCCGGTTTCCGCCCGTGTCCGGCGTGATGAGCGTGTCCGGCGCCTGCGGGCCGAAGCGGGCCTTGGCCTGTTCGAGGTAAAGCACCTTCACCGTGGCGGCCAGCTCGGTGGCGCTCGCGGTCGTGAGGTCGAAGATGCGGCTTTCGCGCGCCTGCGGCCTGGCCTTGGCCGTGCCGAGCTTCTGGAGGATGTCCTCGATCTGCTTCAGGTGCTCGGGCCGGCCCGTGACGATAAGCCGTCCGCCCTGCGGATCCGCGACAATCTGCGCATCCGCCGGGTCGGTCTCGGGCTTGTCCTTCCACTGCTCGGTGTAGAGCTTCTGCACGATGGGCAGCAGCCGGGTCACATCGTTGGCGGTGCCGACTTCGATCATTCTTGTCTCGCGCGCGGCGGCGGCGGCCGGGGTTGGCTGGAGCCGCGTGAAGATGTCCTCGATGGCCTTCATCTGCTCGGCGCGGGCGCTGACGATGACGCGGCCCGAGACGCCGTCGCTGACCATTTGCGCATCGGCCGCGCCAAGCTGCGGGTTGCTGGTGAACTTGTCCTTGTAGAGCTGGAGGGCGAGCGTCATGACGCGCTTCGCCTCGGCCAGCTTGCCCAGGTCGATGACCTTGGTCTCGCGCACGGCGGGCTGGCCGCCGGCAAGCGTGTCGGCAATCTGCTGGATGCCCTCGGCCTGCAGCTTCGTGCCGAAGACATTGAGCCGCGTGCCGCTCGGGTCGGCGTAAATCGTCGCGGGCTTCTGCGTCTTGCCGGCCGACTGTTCGGTGTAAATCGCCGTGACCTTGGGCAGCAGCTCGGCGGCGGAGGCGTTCTTCAACTCCACGGCGTGAAGCTCGCGCTGCATCTGGTCCGGCTGGGCGTCCAGCGAGTCGAGGAGCGACTCGATCTGCGGCAGCACGGTCGTCGGTGCGAGGACGATGATGCGCCGTCCGTTCGCCGTGATGCTGACGAGGTTGGTCATCATCCGGCTGCCGCTCTGGGCCAGGAATATTTTCGTTGCGAGCGCGGCCAGAGCATCGGCGTCGCCGCGCACTTCAATGAGCTTCATGCCCTTCGGCTTGTCCAGGTTCGAGGGGTCGATCCCCTCGTTGTCGAGGCGCTGGATGATGTTCTCCGCGTCCTTCAAGTCCGCGCGCGTGCCCGCGACGATGATGCTGTTGGACTCCGGGTCGGCGGAGACGGTGACGCGGCGGATGGGCTGGTTTCGCGCGTCAAAGCGCACCATTGCGTTGGACACAACGCCCACGACCTTCATCGCGGTGGCGTTGTTGAGCTTGAACACCTTTGCGCCGCCCGCGCCCTCGGGGGCCTGGTCTAGCTGCTCGACGATGGTGTTCACGGCCAGCAGTTCGTTGCGCGGACCGCTGAGGATGAGCCGGTTCGAGGCGGCGTCGGCGACAATCTTCACCGTCGGCGAATACTCCGGCCCGCGCTGGCTCTTGAGAAGCTCGTTGACAAGCGGCGTGGCGAGCGAGGCGATGGCCGCGGCGTCGCCCTGTTTCAACTCCAGCACGCGCATCTCCCGGGGCTGCATGTCCGATGCGGTGTCGAGCTGGGCGATGACCTTGGCGGCGGCCTCGACAGCGTCGGGTTCGCCGCTGAGGACGAGGCTGTTGCTCCGCGCATCCACGAGCACCTTCACGGACTGCGATTGGGCGTTGAGGCTCTTCTCGACGAGCCCGGAAATCTCGGCGGCAAGCGCGGTCTTGAGACGGATGACGCGCGTTTCATCGCGCGCGGGCTTTTTGCCGGCGGGGTCGAGCTGGCGGATGATGGCCTCGACGCGGGTGATCTCCGCCTCAGCGCCGCTGACCATGATCCGGTTGTTCTTCGCGTCGGCGATCACCGTGGCCGCACCGCCGGGCGGCTCGCTCTGCCCGCGAAGCTGCTCCGTGTAAAGCTGTGTCACGAGCGGCGTGAGCTCCGTCGCGGACCGCGCGTGCATGTCCACGGTGCGGAACTGGCGGGCCAGATTCTGCGTGGTTGCGGTGTCGAGCTGCGTGACCAGCTCGCGCACGCGGGCCATGTCCTT
>Ga0172379_10005658_pt1 | contig 17339 bp, 14 predicted proteins | sample GrowelOW334metaG_FD_119756 | JGI IMG/M metagenome (GOLD analysis project Ga0172379, IMG submission 119756) | Groundwater microbial communities from an aquifer near a municipal landfill in Southern Ontario, Canada - Groundwater well OW334 metaG | ecosystem: Environmental > Aquatic > Deep... | reverse complement strand
CAAGGCCGGAAACGCCAATCTCACCCGTGTCAACCAGGCCCAGACCGACCTTGTGAGAGCCGAGGCGGATCTCGCAAGTTCGCGCGTCAACCTCGAAAACGCCAAGGCCCAGATGGAAGCCGCTATTGGTTCCCGCTGATCAGCATCTTCCTGAATTCCCTCGGCCCGATATTTACTGTCCCGGAAAAGACTTTTGTGAAATAACTCTGGTCTTTGAATCCGCATCTCACGCTTATTTCACCCAGGGAAAGCGATGTGAAGGCAAGAAGCCTTTTCGCCTCTTTGACCCTGACGGAGTTCAGATGGTGGGAAAAAGTCGTGCCGGTCTCTTTTTTGATCTTGTGCATAATCCCGGAAGTGCTTTCTCCTGCGAATTTCGCAACTTCACAAAGCCTCACCTTTTCGTTGAAATGCCTGTGAATATATGAAATCACCTTCTCGGAAACATTTTCCCCTTTCCTTTCAATGCGAACATTCCTGAAAAGCTTCAGGGCAAGTCTCTCAAACCAGAAACAAAGCTCCTTGATATCTGTGATTTTCTCTATTTCCTCAAGGTAAATATTGTTGACCGTTATAACTTTAGACCATTTCTCCCCTTTCAGAAGTAAATTCATCGAGAGAACTGCAACCACGGTTGCAAGAAAAGCCTTTGCCTGATTTGCATCCTGTAGCGATTCAAGGAGAATGAGACTGAGAATATCGTCTGTCTTTTTCTGGACTTCCTTTTCTTTTCCGATCCGCAAAAGCCCTGAAAGCTCTTCCGCCGATATCAGAATGAGTTTTCTCCTTTCGTCGCTGACAGTTCCAAAAGCCTCAATCCCGACGGCAAGCCTTTCCTGCTGTTTCCACAATGCATTTTTTTCCAGGAATTTTTCCGTCGATAAAAGACCCGAGGAAAAAACGGCCTCTTTGAGGAATGCCCCGATTTTTTCTATTTCAACATTTGGCATCTCATCAATACCCTGAAAAGTACTGATGAAATGTTTGAGATGTTCGCCTGAATCAACTGCGGAAAGCGTTTCAATCATATTGTGCTGAATCTTCTGGAGTTCGCCATTCGGAAGAAGACCCCCGATTTCAATCGCCCCTATGATTTTTTCGCCGTCCGGGGCAACGGGAATAACAAGTCCGTAGAGCCCGATCCAGCATCTGAAATGGTGAACGTCCCCCTTGATCTGCGACTGGTAGGCGCCGGCCCGCGCCGCCTGCCGACAGAAATCTCCGGCCCTTGAATGAAAAACGCATGCCGAACATAAACGGCAGAACGCTTTTCCAACTCGGGGAACATCCCTTCCTTCCATGTCGTGATAAACTCCGCCGCAATGCGCGTAATTATCAAGATTCTCAAGAACTGATTCTATTCTTTTATAAAAACTTTCATCCATTATTGCACAATATTGCAAATATTTTATACTTTTGTTAAAGTATATCTGTTTTTTATTGGTAAAATATAGCATGTTGAATTTAATCAATCAATGTTGTTAAATTTAAAAACGGAAGGAATGGCATATGAGCGCTGAAATTCTGAATTCTATCAAAGAAAATCTGATGAAGGGCAAAGCCAATGACGTAAAGAATCTTTGCGAACAGGCCATCAAGCAGAACATTCCTGTTACGGAAATTCTTAACGACGGACTCATTTCCGCAATGCAGGTTATCGGTGAAAAGTTCAAGAATAATCAGGTATATGTACCGGAAGTCCTTATTGCAGCAAGGGCAATGAATTCCGGAATGGCAATACTCAAGCCTTATCTCAAGGCCGCAGATGTAAAGGCAAAAGGCGTTGTCAGCATAGGAACTGTCAAGGGTGATCTTCATGACATCGGCAAGAATCTTGTCCGCATGATGCTTGAAGGCGCCGGATATGAAGTCGTTGATCTCGGCGTAAATGTCGAACCCCAGAGATTCATTGACAGCGTTAAAGATAAAAATGTCCAGGTAATCGCCATGAGCGCACTTCTCACGACAACTATGGGCTCAATGAAAACCACTATCGATGCACTTAAAGCCTCCGGAGTAAAAGTCAAGACAATTGTTGGCGGAGCTCCGCTCACAGAAAGTTTTGCAAAGGAAATTGGAGCTGACGGTTATGCGGCGGATGCCGCATCGGCAGTTGACGTGGTCAACAAGCTGTTGGCCGCATAGGTTCGACGATATTTCTTCTCATAATGATTTTGACAGAAAAACCGTCCGGGTTTTTTGACTGAATCCAGCACGGGCAGTGCGTGAATTGACTTCAGATTGGGAAGACGTACTCAGTGCTCCACGGGGCGGCTTTGTTTTCCTCGGATCATGGAACTGGGATCGTCGTCAATGTTCTTGACAAGCTCCGTGAAAGAATCAATGGCTTCCCCGAGTTTGTTTAAAATATCTGAAAGTTCCGACCTCATTTCCCTGGCGGCGGCTGCTGTCTCAGAAATCTTTGCTTCTTCAATTTGTTTCTGAAGGCTCTTCGAAAGATCATTTATCGAATCCATGCTTTTCTTTATACCGTCCGATATTTCCCTGATATTGGATTCGGTCATGACCTTATTGATATTTGCAGTGGTTGTGTCAAGATGGTTGGTGATATTGTCGATTTTCCCGGCAAGAGCACCTATTCTCGGATCACTTACAAAGGAATTAATTGATTTGAGAGAGCCAAGAAGTTCCGTTGAAATGTCCTCAAAATTAATATTTGCGATTCTCGCAAGCGTAGTTGTGAGGTTCGTACTAAGTCCCCTGAGAAAAGACGGCGTGGAGGGAATGTATCTCACGCCCTTTGGGGGGACAATATCTGGAATTGGATTTTTCCGAGGGTCATAATAATTTATTTCCACATATTTTAATCCGGTTATACCCGTAAGATCAAGCCTGCAACGGAGACCTTTTTCAACCTCCTTCTCCATTTTGTAGAAAAATTCCGCCTTTCTGGTGATAACACTCGACTTCCCCTTCCCAACATCAATCGCTGAAAGTTCCGCCTCCATGTCGACACGGACAAGATTATCGCTTGGCCTGACAGTTACGCTCGACACTTTTCCTATGGTCACCCCCCTGAACTTCACCGGCGCACCTGTCTCAAGCCCCTGCACTGATTCGTCAAAAAGCGTTACAAACTTAACTTTGGGCTTAAATACGGCGGCAATACCAAGAAGAAAAAGAACCAGAACCAGAAGAGCCATTCCGGAAAGTACAAAAAGCCCCAGTTTGTATTTGTTGGCTTCAATCATTTTATAACTTGTCCTTTCCTAAATAAATACCGTTTATTCAATTACACAAACCCCATCAATCCATTTTCCTTGCCATCCCTGAACGGAAAAGGAACTCCTTGACAGTCGGGTCGGGATTATTTTCGCGGATTTCGCTGGGTTTTCCCCTGGCAATAATGGATTTGGTTTCCTTGTCAAGCATTATAACCCTGTCTGAAATCGCAAATATGCTGTCAAGATCATGCGTCACTATGACCATTGTTGTTCCCAGTCTGTTCCTCAGATCAATAATCAACCTGTCAAGCATTGCCGCGGTGACCGGGTCGAGGCTAGTGGACGGCTCGTCAAAGAAAAGGATTTCCGGATCCAACGCCATCGCCCTTGCCAGTGCGGCTCTTTTTTTCATTCCGCCGCTCAGCTCTGCCGGCATTTTCGAACCTGCACCGTAAAGTCCGACCAGGCTGAGTTTCTCATTCACCCTGGCACATATCTCATCTTCTGAAAGATCCGTGTACTCCTCTATCGGGAGCGCAATGTTTTCAGCGATTGAAAGGGCGCTGAAAAGGGCGCTTGACTGGTATAGGACTCCGAAGGTCCTCATCATTCTCCTCTTTCCGCTGGGACTGGCCTTGACAATGCTTTTCCCGTTTACAAGGATATCCCCTCTCATCGGTTCATAAAGGCCGATAAGATGTTTCAAAATCGTACTTTTGCCACAGCCGGAGCCGCCGATTACGACAAATATCTCTCCCCTTTCAATGGAAAAATTAATGTTCTCAAGGACAACGGTATCACCGTAGCCCACGGTAAGATCTATCGCCTGAATTGCAGGAATTGATTCTGTCTCGTCCATGATTAAAAATCCAATAGATTCCAAGTGACCAAGTGACCGAGCGTCCAAGATAAATATTGGGAACTTCCACAATTCTTCCAACCGACTGCCAACGACTGGCGACCAGTGACTTCGTTCTCCCCTTAGAGCTTGCTGAACAAATATGTCATGAGGGTATCTGCGACAATAACCAGGAAAATTCCGCTTACTACCGCCGATGTCGCCGCCCTTCCGACCCCGTGCGTGTCGTTATTCGCCTCCATTCCCCTCAGGCATCCCACTGCGGCAATGAGGACTGCGAAAACCGCACTTTTAACCAGCCCCTCTGTAAAAAATCTCGGTGTGACGACAAGAACAGTTCTGTTGAAATAGGAAATCACCGGAAGGCCAAGACTGAAAACTCCAACGGTCATCCCACCTATTATACCCATGACATTTCCGAAAACCGTAAGAATCGGCATAACCAGTACGAGAGCCAGAAGCTTTGGTATGATAAGGAAGCGGCTCGGTATGAAACCCATTGTAATCATTGCGTCAATTTCCTCTGAAACCTTCATGGTGCTTATTTCCGCAGCGAAAGCGGAGCCGGCCCTGCCCGTGCAGATCATCGCAACCATAAGTGGGCCAAGCTCTTTGACAATGGAGAGTCCCACAAGATCCGCCACATAAAGATCTGTGCCGAACTTATGCATCTGTATCGCTCCCTGGAAGCCCAGAATCAGACCCATGAGAAAACATATCAGACAGGATATCGGAAGGGCGTCGGCACCGCATACATCCATATAGTAAAGAGTTTCCCTCCATCTTATTTTCCGAGGGTTTTTAACGGCATAGTACACCGCCTCGGAAATCTCTCCGATAATCGCTAGAATGTTTATCAGATCTTTCCATAATTGAAAGGCCGCCTCCCCGAAATATCCAATGCCGGAGCGGATTCTGGGCTCATGAAGCTTCACCTTTTTTGGATTCTCCCTGCATGTATTTGCGTTCTCAACCATATTTTCCGAAACCGAATAATTATTAATTATGTTTAAAACTATACTCATTTCACAATATTGACAAATTTTTTAACGAGACCTTAAGGCGTTTCTCCTTTTGAAATATCCGCCATGCCAAAGTATCTTCACAAAATTATAAATATATATATATCGCATCAGAATATGAAAAAAATAAATAAACTTCTCTTTTATATCATTACAATCGGAGGGTTTATTTTACTCGTCTACTGGATTTCGGACAAGGGTAAAATCCTTGAGCCGGAAAAGTTTTCAATTGTCACCTTCCCTTTAGGACAGCTAGTGCAGGCCGAAGAAACGCATGTCCTTCAGAATCTGTTGAATAATCTCAAGCACCCTCTTTCCAAACTGGTCTTACAAATAATAACGATTCTGGTTGCAGCCAGATTATTCGGAATGCTTTTTTTGAAAATCGGACAGCCTATGGTGATTGGCGAAATTGTTGCAGGCATCGCCCTTGGACCTTCACTGCTGGGTTATTTATATCCTTCTGCTTCAAGTTTCCTATTCCCCCTGGAATCGCTGCCCAATCTCCAGCTTCTCAGCCAGATAGGGTTAATCCTCTTCATGTTTGTCATCGGGATGGACATCGATTTGTCAGCATTGCGGAACAGGGCTTCCGATGCAATAATAATCAGCCATGCCAGTATAGTGATACCGTTTGCCATGGGTATGGGGCTTGCTTATTATATGTACCTGCAGTTTGCTCCCGCAAATGTTCCGTTTCATTCATTTGGCCTGTTTATGGGAATAGCCATGAGCATTACCGCCTTTCCGGTACTGGCACGGATAATTCAGGAGAGGGGATGGACAAGGACACACATAGGGACTATGGCCATCACGTGCGCTGCCGCCGACGATATAACAGCATGGTGCCTGCTGGCGGTAGTTATTGCATTGGCTCAGGCCGGTTCGGTTGCAGGTGCTTTGATGACAGTATTTATAGCCATACTATATGTCCTGTTCATGATACTTGTGTTAAAACCTTTTCTTCAAAGGATAGGAAACGCATATCCGAACCGCGAAATGTTGGGAAAAGGAAGCATGGCGTTTTTCTTCCTGGTCTTATTTTCTTCCTCTTACACTACAGAGCTAATAGGCATACACGCCTTATTCGGGGCTTTCATAGCAGGTGTTGCAATGCCCTCAGGCATGGATTTCAGAAAGATAATCATAGAAAAAATTGAAGATGTCAGCCTGGTGCTCCTGCTGCCTTTGTTTTTTGCCTATACAGGTCTCCGCACCCAGGTCAATTTGCTTAACGAAGGTGGACTCTGGCTTTCATGCGGCATGGTTATATTGATTGCAGTTACAGGTAAATTTATCGGCAGTGCGGCAGTAGCCCGGTTTGTGGGTCATAACTGGAAGGACAGCCTTTCTTTAGGCGCATTGATGAATACACGGGGATTGATGGAGCTGATTGTGCTCAATATAGGTTACGATATGGGAATTCTTTCTCCTGAAGTATTCACCATGTTTGTACTGATGGCGCTGTTTACGACTTTTATGACTGGCCCCTCCCTGGGCTTCATTGGCCGGATGTTCTTGGAGACAAAGGCAAAGCAAATCACCTCGCGTATTGCCGAGACTGGCAATAAAATACTGATTTCATTCGGACCAGCTCTGACCGGGGTCAGGCTATTGCGGCTTGCCGGCGAGATTTCACCTAAATCGGATCATCAGGTGAATATTACTGCGCTTCATCTTACCCAAGGAACCGATATGCACCCCATTCATGCCGACAGTTACGCCCAGGAAAGTTTCCGACCGTTGCTGGATGAGGCCAAAGCCGCAGGCATTAAAATCGAAACCCGCTACAAAGTAACTGATGATGTCGAACATGAAATATTGGAGACCGCCGAAAGCCAGAATTACGATCTTATATTGATCGGGTCGGGCAAATCCATATATAAAGGATCACTGCTGGGCTCCCTGATCGGCATAGTAAATATATTGTCGTTCAGAAACATCCTCCAGGTAATTAAGGGGAAATCCCCTATTATAAGAAGAGATGATTTGATTCATGAAAAAGCAAGGCACCTTATTGAAAACGCCCCCTGCACAGCGGGTGTTTTTATCGATAAAAATTTCGAAAAAGCAGGCAGTATTTTTATTCCCGTGTTAAACAAGGAAGATGTATTTTTACTGGCATTTATCAAGAAATTCATTAAAAACAGTGACTCTGTCATAGAAATATTTGATAAGGAAGGGGTTCTCACCAATAATCCGGCAGTAAATTCCGAAATAGAAAGTATGAATTATCATAAGCACAATGCCATACGCTTTATCGGGAGGAGTGAAATTGAACAAAACACATTCTTCGGAAAACACCAGCTGGTGCTGGTAAGTTACAATGGATGGAAAACCCTTGTGAAAAGCCATAAGGACTGGATCAATAAAACACCTTCATCGCTTATCATCAAGCCGGGTAGAGAATTTATGCCGGTTCCACCGGAATTTTGAGGGTTATTGCGGACGGTACGGTTTCGATTGTAAATTCGCTGGCGTCTGGAATCTGTTCGCCGTCAATCTGCGCGGGGACAGCTTTTCCCAGTTTGATCTTGAACACTTTCCCCTTGATATGATAAACGGAATTGTCCCCGAAAGAACCGAGTTTCCTTATTTTCCTCGGGAAATGACGGTGGCTTAACAGATAACGTCTGAGATAGCCTGAAAATCCTTTTGAAATCAGGACATCCAGTTTGCCGTCATTGGCGTAAGCCGTATCGGTCAGATCAAATTCTCCGGCATAAATCCTGGTGTTGTTGATGATGATGTTCAGTATTTTCCCGGAATATCTGTTTACATTGTCAACATCTATCGTACCATTTGCAGACCTGTAACTGAAAATATTTTTCATGACATTGTAAAGATAAACCAGATATCCCCTAGTCACCCAGCATATGATTGGAAATTTCCGGAGGAAGGATTTGTCCCTGTCCCTTCCTTTAAGGATGCTGGCATCGATTCCACAGGCAAAACCGTCTACAAAATATCTCTCTCCTATCTTTCCCAAATCCAGACTGTAATCCGCTCCCCAAACGGTTGAAATCACCGCACGGCGTATCTCGTTGAAAAGCAGGTTTTCCATTGGCCCCATATTAAACGACTTTGCAATATTATTCCCGGTGCCGAACGGAATTATTGAGTAAGAAGGTATATAAGCCCCAACATTCGCTTCCTTGAATTTCATTATGCCGTTTATCAGCGCATTGTGTGTACCGTCGCCGCCGACACCTACAATACATGTCGGATCAGGAACCCCGGCTTTCAGAACATCGAGGACTTTTGCTGTTAAATCGCCTCTGTGGAGGATCAGCTCATAATTGATGTTCAATTCCCTGAATATCCCTTCAACTTCCTTCCAGCGTTCAACAGATCTGCCGTCGCAGGACAGGGGATTTAAAAAGCATATTACCTTTATCTGTTTCAAGTCGGATCCTATTCTTTTTAAATTAACCACAGAGACACAAAGGCACAGAAAAAGATCTCTGGAGGAAATGCCCAAATTACTTTTAATACCTTCTCCGAGACGGTGAGCTGACTGAATCCTGACTGCCTTTGCAATCCCCTCACAGGAAGACTTCTTTCCAGGGGAGGCCGTATTCATTTAGTTTTTCCATGAAGGGTTCCGGATCGAACTGCTCCATGTTGAAGACTCCGGCTTTTTTCCACACACCGGTAACCATCAGCATGGCGCCGATCATGGCCGGAACTCCGGTAGTATAGGAAATGGCCTGGGATTTGACTTCCCTGTAGGATTTCTGATGATCACAAACATTGTAAATGAAGTATTTTTTCTTCTTCCCGTCTTTGCCTATGCCGGAAATATGGCATCCTATACATGTTTTACCCTTTGTGAAAGGACCAAGTGAGGCTGGATCCGGCAGAAGTGTTTTCAGAAACTGAAGCGGAATAATTTTGACGCCCCTATAATCCACTTCGTCAATTCTGGTCATTCCGACATTGACGAGAACTTTAAGATGATTGAGATAGCTCTCCGAGAATGTCATCCAGAATCTGGCTTTTTTGATACTTTTGAAGTTTTTTACAAGGGATTCAAGCTCCTCGTGATAAAGAAGATAAATCTTCTTAGCTCCTATATTTGATGGAAAATAAAAATTCTCTGAAACGGAAAGGGAATCTACAGTTTTCCATTTGCCGTTTTCAAAGTAGCATCCCTTGGATGTGACTTCCCTAATGTTTATTTCGGGGTTGAAATTTGTGGCAAAAGGCATCCCGTGATTGCCGGCATTGCAATCAATGATGTCAAGCTCGTCCATTCTCCTGAAATGCTTTTTCTGCGCCCATGCGGTAAAAACATTTGTGACACCGGGATCGAATCCGCTTCCGAGAAGAGCCATTATGCCGCGTTCTTTAAATTTCCTATGGTACGCCCACTGCCACTTGTAGCAGAAATTAGGATTCTCGGGAGACTCATAGTTCGCAGTGTCCAGGTAATGAACACCGGTTTCAAGACAGGCATCCATAATATGAATGTCCTGATACGGAAGAGCCACATTGACAATAACATCCGGCTTGAATTTTCTTATAAGCGCGACCAACTGAGGAACGTTATCGGCATCAATCTGGGCAATTTCAATTTTCCTTTTAATCTGAGAGGCGATTTCCCTGCACTTTTCAATTGTCCTGCTCGCCAGACAAATTTCCCCGAAAACTTCGGGAACCTGGGCGCATTTATGGACAACAACCTGCCCGACTCCGCCAGCTCCAATTATAAGCACCCTTGCCATGAGATTAACTTGCCGCCCGCCATAAATTCGACTTTTAAAATTCCCCTCAGAAAAATCTTATTCGACAATCACGCTCCGAGAGCCTTTCACAACTTTGCCGATGACATCAGCATCAAATCCCGCACCCGTACAGATTCTCACTGCGCCGGCAACGGATTTTTCAGGAACAAACCACACCATTCCTATACCCATGTTGAACACCCTGTATGCCTCCTCGCGAGTTATTGTCCCTTCCTCGACAATAAGAGAAAAGATCGGAGGAACCGGCATGACCTTGCTGTCAAAGACAACATCCACGTTTTTTGGAAGAATTCTTGGAACATTGTCATACAGGCCGCCGCCGGTGATATGGGCTATCCCGTCAAGAGGCAGGTTTTTCCGCATGGCCTTTTTAACTGCAGGCCAGTATGAAATATGCGGCTTGAGAAGGGCTTCTCCTATTGTCTCCCCGAGTTCCTTCAGTTCCGTGTCAATGGTGTATCCGCACTGCTGGAAAAGAACACGTCTTGCAAGACTGTAACCATTGGTGTGCAGACCATTTGAAGCAAGTCCAATCGCAACATGTCCGGGCTTGATTTTTTCACCGGTAATAATCTGGTCTTTCTCGACAATTCCATTTATAACACCCACCAGATCAAAATCATCGCCATACATCCCCGGCATTTCGGCAGTTTCTCCTCCCAGAAGAGCGCATCCCGCCTCATGGCATGCATCCGATATTCCTGTAAGAACCTCTTCGTAAAGCGGACTTCTCAGCTTTCCTATTCCTATGTAGTCAAGAAAATAAAGAGGCTCAGCCCCCTGTACCGATATGTCGTTTATACAGTGATTGACTATGTCGTAACCAACCGAATAATACTGATCCATCATCATGGCAACCATAAGCTTTGTTCCCACGCCGTCAATACTGGATACCATGACCGGATTCTTGTATTTCTTCAAATCCAATTGAAAAAGACCCCCAAACCCCCCTATGGGAGCAATCATTTCAGGACGGCGCGCATTCTTGAATTTTTTCTTCATCTTATCAAGAAGTTCACCGGCCAGATCAATATCGACTCCGGCTTCCTTATACGAATTGCTTCTGATTTTATTCATTATAGTTCCTGAATTTTAATCTCTGAATGAAATAATCAGACAGGGATCTTTTTATTTTTCACGACCTCCCCTAAACTAATGCTAATACTGCAATTTTAAAATTCCAAACATTAAATATCGATTTAAAAAATAACAATTCATTTTTCAAGCAACTCCTCGTAATTGAGCTTCCAGTCATTCGGAAAATCGGGCTGGGACATCAATGCGAAAAAAGGATACCTCCAATATGTGATCCTAACATTGTCTCCGGGTGCAAAATATTTCAAATAAGCCTCAATCCTTTCTCTGGGATCAGCCCCGAAAACCGGAACGTCTTTTACTCCTCCGCGTTTTAAATTTTCTGCGAGCGCCTGATTGTAGACTTTATAATCCTGAAATTCGGAGGGAACTCCGTAAATATGATTTTTCATTGCCTTCACAGTATTCTCCGGCCATAATCCGGAAACACCCGACGGATTTTCCGCCAATTCTGCAAATGTCGTATTTTCCCAGAGCTTTCCGAACCTTACGTCGACAACTGTGGATTTTCCCTTGCCGCGAATTTCACATATCATATGAACAAGATTTCCAGAATCATCGAAAAGTGAAACCGTCTGAACATCGTATCCGGTCTGATAAGCGCATTCGCTGAGCACCCGGGTCATTTCACCGGTGTTCCCGTATCCTCTCCCAATAATTTCAGACAGGGTCAGTGCCTGGAAAGAACCTTCCCGTGTCTGTCGATATTCAATATTGCGCATGAGTGCTGAAAATATTCCTTCAATCTCGCCGGATTTCCCATCAGCCGCCTCTCCTATGAATTTCTTTATGCAAAAAGCGTCTTTCCATCTCAGAAAATCATATCTGCTAAAAGGGGTGTCAAGGAGAAGAGTGCTTATTCTAAGGTCGCTGAGCACTTTGAGATAATCAGAATCCGGAAGGTCTTTCATTTCGCACCCTCCGCAGATCCTCGAAGCGTAAAGAATGGCTTTGCCCTGATTATTCCCCTTTATGGCCTCCATCCATTTAAACATATCCCCCTTGTCGGCCTCAAAATTACCAGTTGGAAACAAATTCCGACAGTTTTCCCGTATCAATGATACCGAGAACACCGAAATAATAACTACACAGAGAATTATCACCGGCATATTAAAATTATTTTTTCGAGCACCCATTTTATAATAGATACTTGCATAGTGCGGTTTTTAAATTATTTTTACCAGATAATTATAAATCTTTTTTAAAGAAGGAAAAGAATACCAATGGGTAATCTTAGAAAAAAACGTCGTAAAAAGATATCGAAGCATAAGCGTAGAAAAATGCTTCGCGCCAACCGTCACAAGAAACAATAATTCTGTTTTGAACTCATAAGAAATTTCCGGTGTCAGCCTCCCTGCTGCACCGGAGTTTTTTATTTTGTCTAAAAAGACGTGAAAATGTCAAAATTTGTTTCATTTGTTTTTATAATCTTCTTAAGTCTTTCCTGTCTGGCGGTAATCAATATTGAGTCAGATTCATTTAATTGCCCCGATGATGTTGGAAAAAGAGGGTTTCTCAGCGAGGAAAACTCTGCTTCCGCTAAATCTCTGGCTGATTTCGCTGTTGGTTGTCTAGAGATGCTTGACAATGAAGCACTTAACACTTCAGCAAAAAAATGCTTCATTGCCTCAATCAGACAAAATCCCGAAGCCCGTTTGCCTATTGCCATTCTCGTGAGCGAATGGTTTAAAAAGGGAAAATACCAGGAATGCATTGATAATTTCCTGCCCATAGCAAGAGAACATCCGAATGCTATTGATCTGAATTTATCAACCGCCTCCGCAATGACATGCCTGAAAAAGAACCTCGAAGCGGCCTTACTTCTTGACCAGTGCTTCAACACAATTGCAATCCCCGTTGAGGGCAAAGACAAAATCAAGAGTGTCATAAATCTCGTATCCTGTCTTGGAGACCTTTACGGTAAACTTAAAATGTTTGATGAAGGCGAAAAGCTTTTTGACAGAGTTCTTAAAGATGAGAACATGTCAAAAGAGCATAGGATAAGAATTTATGCGGCGGTTTTCTTCTCTCTCAGGGCTGATCAGGGGGAAGACGGGTTTTTCTCGGGCTGGACAAAGCGGAGATTCAGAAAGAAAATGGTTGAGAATATTGAAGCCTGTGAAACAATCTGGGATGGTTTGCTTCAGTCTTCCTCTGTCAATAAGACAAAACTTCCTGCAATACCGGATATTGTCCCCGTTCTCGAAATTAATAAGAGATACAAGCTTTTTGAAAACTCAGAGCGTATAATTCTCAACACCCTGATTTCTATTCCTGAAAATGAATATGCATTGAGACTTCTCGCGTCCACATATGGCGAACAGGGACAATACGGCTGTTCCTACAGAATCTTGAAGAAAATATCCCATAGGAACAATTCGGATCCATACTGTTATTATGAGCTCGGACATTCAGCCCTGATGATTAAAAAATTTCCGGAAGCCGCAAAATCGTTTGAATGGCTTCTCCTTTTAACTCCGGATTTCAATCCTGTTGCCATTTATCAACTCGGTATATCATATTATGAAATGGGAAAATACGACAGGGCCATTTTAAAACTTGATAAGGTTACTGATATACCTGAAGCCAAATATATTACAGCGATATGCCATCGAAACGAAAATCGCTACAGACAGGCTGTTTCAGCAATGGAAGAGGCTGAAAAAATAGCTCTTTCCAAAAAGAGGGAGGATTTTCTAAGCAATGAATTCTATCTTACTTATGCAGTTTTCTGCGACAAGGCGGGCATGTTTGAAAAGACTGTGGATATATTGGAAAAGCAGATTGCCAAACTTCCTGATAACGCTGAAAACGCAAACTTTCTCGGATATGTACTGGCCGTTAAAAATAAAGATCTTGACTATGCTGAAAAACTAATCAGAATTGCAATTGACAAGGGGAACACGAATCCTGCGTATCTTGACAGTATGGCATGGGTCTTTTTCAGAAAGAAAGACTATAAATCAGCTAAAACATACATTGAAAAATCATTAAGATTAGACGGAGTCTCTCCTGACGCGGTAATAGCGGATCATGCAGGTGATATCTACAATGCACTTGGAGAAAAAGACAACGCTTTGAAATATTGGAAGATTGCAGCTGAAACCTATAGTCCGGATTTAAACCCGGAAGATATCCGAAAAAAAATAAAATCCGTCGAATCCGCAGCGCAAGAATTAGGGATTCCTTAAATTAACCACAGGGGCACGAAAGCACAGAAATTTATTTCCCTGCGATTTTTTTCAGGATTTCAGTTGTGGAAAGACCTGGAATAAATTTTATAAATTTAATTTTTGATCCAACGCTCAGAAGTGCGGCTTTCTCCTCTTTGTCAATATTGTCAATATTATAATCTCCGCCCTTCACATAAATATCCGGCTTTAAGGCAAGAAAAAGATCTGTACACCTTGCCGTATTGAAAATTACAACAGCATCAACATAAATCAGGCTTGCCAGAAGATAGGCTCTGTCTTTTTCACATACAATCGGCCTGGATTTCCCTTTGATGGCTCTTACAGATGCATCAGAATTAATTGCAATAAGAAGAGCATCTCCACATTTCCTGGCTCTTGAGAGATATTCGGCATGGCCGCGGTGAAGTATGTCAAAGCACCCATTTGTGATGACAAGTTTCCTCCCTGACCGCTGTAGCTTATTTCTCCAAGCGGATGCCTTTTTCAGGGACATTACCTTTATTTCCGGATTCATCCCCAGTTTGCTCATAGTTTTCCAGTTAATCGGTTCCTTTTAAAACACGGTAAACGATTCAGTTCAGGATTGCATAATTGAAGACATTGTCAGTTTTCACTCGTAAAAGGCATATAAATTTCATCTTTTAGAGTAATACTGGCGGTATCAACATAAAAAAACTGTTCCAGATCATCAAGTTCTACCGACGAAGAACTGTCACCTGAAGTGAGGTTGGCGGCCGTTAAAAAAATAAAACCGGGGTTTCCGACATTTGGCGCAAAATTTTCATTGATGTAATTCATTAATAAATCACTTTTCAGACTAAAAATATCATTCTGAAGCTCTTCCGAGAAAAGGGCGGGATCGGCAAAAACACCCGTAATACGCGTATCATCGGCTGTATACATATAATTGTCGCTCCCTTTACCCCATGAAAGAATCGAATATCCAGGATTTGCTATTATTGAATTGATTGCATTATCATCAGATTCTTCTCTGGCTTCGATAATATTGTCAACATTTTGGATGCTGAGTTTGGAAATAAGCAAAAACCCGCAAAAAACAGCAAGAATCCCCACCAGAGAAACCGTGAGTTCAACCATTGCCTGACCGTCCCGATTCCTTTTTACATTCATAACTCAAACACCTTGTTAATGAAAACCCTTTTCCAACGTGTTTCAGCATAATTTATACCAGAAAATGTGTCTTACCAAGTTTTTTACGATTACCGGACAAATATTTATTGTTCCCGTTCCAGATTGAATTATAGTAAAATCGATTGAACAAATAGGATATTGATATGAATTGCCTCAATGAAAAAAATATAATCATATTTTTGCTAGAGATATTTATTCTCCTAGGGCTGTCAAAGTTTTTTGGCGAGATATTAAGGAGAAGAGGGCAACCTGCAATTGTTGCTGAAATACTCGTTGGTGTCATTCTCGGACCAAGTATTTTCGGAAGATACGCTCCGGAACTTCATAATTTAATCTTTCCAAATAACGATATTCAGAGAAGTATGCTTGAGACAGTCGCATGGATAGGCATACTTTTTTTCCTACTTGACACCGGTCTTGAACTGGATTTTTCAAGCGCTTGGCGACAGAGGAGCGATGCTCTTATAATCGCGATAACAGGACTTATTATTCCAATGCTTCTAGCTTTTATCCCATGTTATTTTCTGCCAAGCCAATATATCGGTAATCCTAATGACAGACTTATGTTTGCGCTATTTATGGCCGCAGTCATGACTGTCAGCGCTCTTCCGGTCACCGCCAGGATTTTACAGAATTTCAATCTCTATAAAACAGATCTTGGTTTTCTTATCATGTCTGCCCTGACCGTGAACGACATTCTCGGATGGGTGGCTTTTACTCTAATTTTAGGTTTTTTCACAAAATCTGACGTGAACTTCATGAATGCCGCCGTAATTGTCCTGGGAACAACAGGATTCACATTCGTTTGCCTTTCATATGGCAGACTTTTTACAAATAAAGTGATTTCAGGCATACAGAAAGTTAAACTTCCTGAACCAGGTTCCTCCCTCACATTTATTGTGCTTCTAGGCCTAGCATGCGGAACAATGACGGCTCTTATCGGCATAAACGCCCTATTCGGATTCTTTATTGCCGGAATTATGGCGGGTGAAGCGCGGGCACTGTCGGAAAAGACCCGTCAGGTTATTTCACAGATGGTTTACTCCATATTCGTACCATTATTCTTCGCGACAATCGGATTGAACCTGGATGTTCTTAAAAACTTTGATTTTTTGATTGCATCTTTTGTTTTTGCGGTTGGAACCGCAGGAAGATTTGCTGGAGCATGGATTGGAGTTCTTTTCACAAGGCAACCTCGGTCAAATATCTTATTAATTTCATTGTCTCATGTTGCCGGCGGTGAAATGCAAATTGTCGTAAGCATGATCGCTCTACATGCAGGACTTATCACACAAACTGTCTTTGTATCAATAATTTTTGGAACGTTAGCTTCGTCAATTTCCCTGGGTCCGTTAATTGCATATGCCCTGAAAATCAGGAAGCAGATCAGTTTTCTCGAATTCTTTTCAAGAGAGAATATTATCTCAGACATTAATACAAACGATAAGGATTTAGCATTGAAAGAACTTTGTTCATATGGAGCCACAGCTACAAATTTAACTCAAGCGGAGGTTTTTGAGCTGGTAAAGAAAAGAGAAGACGAGATGAGTACAGGACTTGAAGAAGGTGTGGCTGTCCCGCATGCAAGGATCAAATCAATAAACAATCCGGTGGTTATTTTCGGGAGATCTGAAAGCGGGATTGAATGGAATTCGCCGGATGGGAAACCTGCAAAACTGATATTTCTGATACTTACCCCTCTTACGAATGAAGACTCACAGGTACAGATTTTGAGAAACATAGTTCGCGGACTTCGCAATGAGGCCTCAAGAAATCAAGTCATACTGGCATCAGACAACAGAGAAATTCTAGTTTCATTTAAAGATATATTTAAAGATGCCTGCCTAAAGAATTAAGCGAGCTTCGTTCGCAATCAAAAATAGAAATTTCAGATGTTTGAAATTTTCAGGCTCAGGATTTTGAATTTGTTTCATATTTCTGATTTCACATACGAAGCCGGGTTCAAAACTCAAATTTAAAGGAGCGCGGGTTTTCTTACCCGCGGAAATCTAACTCAAATGGCGGACTGGAAAGTCCGCCCTCCGTTAGTTTTGAATCGGCTCAAGGTAATTTTGAAATTACCT
>Ga0172379_10005657_pt1 | contig 17341 bp, 17 predicted proteins | sample GrowelOW334metaG_FD_119756 | JGI IMG/M metagenome (GOLD analysis project Ga0172379, IMG submission 119756) | Groundwater microbial communities from an aquifer near a municipal landfill in Southern Ontario, Canada - Groundwater well OW334 metaG | ecosystem: Environmental > Aquatic > Deep... | reverse complement strand
GGCGATGAGGCTGGCGACCTGGGCGAGCGATGTGGCCATCGGCTTCGCGTTGACGAAATCGTAGGGGTAGATGGCCCCATGGATATCCGAAGTCTCGATAAAAGTCAGCGCTACGCTCTTTCCGGCCGGTCCGCTTTGGGCGAAAACGGACAGCGAAAGCAGTGCAATGCAAAGTACCAATGCGATGCGTTTCATGATACCTCCTATGGCGAAAATAATACGATCAGACCGAATATATCGTAGCGCACTTCAGCCTGGAGCGCAAGGAAAAAGCCTATGCCAGGGAGGCAGTGTTCAATTGTTTCCTTATCTGCCGCCATTCGGGAAGATGGAGCGTCATGAGTTCCTTGAATCGCGCGTCGTGGCGCCGCTCCAGCAGATGGATCAGCTCGTGGACGACGACATACTCGAGGCATTCGGGCGGCTTTTTCGCCAGCTCGAGGCTGAACCAAATGCGCTTGGCTTTGACATTGCAGCTGCCCCATCGGGTCTTCATCTTCCGCACGCCCCAGGTGGCGGCTTTCACGCCAAGCTCAGGCTCCCACTTCGCGACTAAAGGCTCGATTTCGAGCTTCAGCCGCTTGCGATACCATCGCTCGAGGACTTCCCGCCGATGCCCGAGCTCCGATCCGGCGCGCACCGCAAGCTCCATCGAATCGAGCCCTCTTAAAGCGACACCTTCGCGTCCCGGGACTTCCCGAACTTCCAGCCTATATTTTTTCCCAAGGAACCAATGTGTCTCGCCCTCCGCCATCGCGCGTTCCGGCTGGCGAACCTGGCCCGCGAACTTTTCCCGATGCCGCTTGATCCACTCGAGGCGCTCGATCACCGCGAGCCTGATGGCCTCTTCACCCACCCAGAATGGCACGGCCAAACGAACCCTCCCGTCCGGAGGATAGACGGTGATATGCAGGTGCCTGATCGCCTTGCGAACCACCTCGACTTGGAGGCCCGCGACTTCGATGAAGGACGACTTAATTATCTTCATGCCGCGCTATGTGTTGATATTGACTCATTTCCCTACCCCGTCACGTATCGGCATGGTCCACTTTTTCAAGATATTCCGCAAGGTCATAGAGATTGATAGGTGCTTATTTATTCAGATATCAATCTCAAAAAAGCCATGCTACAGTACCTCTAGCATTCATTATTGAATCGGCAATAACCCGGGCGGTCATAGCAAACAGGAGGCACTTTATGCGTTTACCCGAAATGCGACGAACCAAAGCGGTTATTGCGATGCTGATCATGCTGGCGTTCGGATTTTCCGGAGCCTTCGCCCAGTCCCAGGGAGGCATGGCGCTGTTGAGTCGAGCGGAAGCCCTGAGAGTGGCCGGAGAGCTGACCGCCGCCGAAGGGCTATACCGCCAGGGCCTCGCCGAATTGGACGCCTCCACTCAGGAGGGAGCGCGGTACCTCCGGATCTGCCGCGACGGCCTGGAGTCGATCCACTATGCGCGGTTATCCTATCCCTTCGACGAAAACGGGATGAACGCCGAGCTGGCCAAGGCATACCCCGCCTGGGTCGCGGCGGGCGGAAGCGCCCGGACGGCCGCGCGGGGTCTTGAGAGCCTTGCGATCGACGGAAAGACCATGTACTCGGATACGGTCATTCCAAACCTTCAATTCAGAACCATGGCCTTGATGCACGGGGACCAGGAGAAGAACAGTCTATACGCTTCAATTGTGAGCAAAATGGTAGAGCGTGTGGCCACGCTGTGGCCGCAAGACTCCTGGAGAGTCTACGACTACCCCGCCACGTACACAGGCACGCATACGGTGAATATCCCCCGCTCCGAGCTTCCCGCCGCCGGCACCTTCAAGATGTGGTTTCCCCTGCCCATCACCCTTGGCTACCAGCAGCCCGTGGAGGTGCTTTCGATCGAACCCGCCGGCTATGTCGTCCTTCCCCCCTCAAACTCCGGCACTATCAGCACCCTCTACATGGAAGTGCCCCTCGAGAAGCTCGAAGGACCTCTTCGCGCGGAGGTCCGCTTCAAGTTCACCCACTACGAACAGCACTTCAGAGTCGATCCAGCCCTGGTCGGCGCCTACGACATTTCGAGCCCCGAATACCTTGCGTATACCGGTTCCTCGGGCAACGTCGCCGTGACGCCGGAGATCAAGGCGACAGCGGAGCGCGTGGTTGACGGAGAGAAGAATCCCTACCTCGCGGCGCGCAAGCTCTACGATTACATGATCAAGACTATCGACTACAGTTTCATGCCTCACCTGCTTTTGTATCCGCGCTCCGATCTCAGGGAGTCGGCCTATGTCCACGAATACAAGATAGGCGACTGCGGAGCCCAGGGAGCCTACTTCGCCGCCCTTTGCCGCGCCGTGGGCATTCCCGCCCGCGTTCCCGGCGGCTGGCAGCTCTTCAGCGGACACTTCTCCTCCCATTTCTGGGCCGAATTTTTCGTGCCCAATTACGGCTGGCTTCCCGTCGACCCCAGCGCGGGCCAGATGTCGCTCTACACCACAATGGCTGATGACGAGACTAAGCGCGCCTTTACGGATTTTTTCTTCGGGCGCCAGGATGCCTTCCGCTGCGTCGTGCAGAGCAACGTGGACGAACGCTTTATCCCGGAATTTTCCGGCACAAGCTTTTTGCCCATCGCCATCCAGAACATCGACGCCAGCTGCGACGCCATCGACCTCTCCCAAGGGGACAGCGCCACCATCATCGTGCTGAACAATTCGGAACTGACGGTGGAAAAGGCGGAGGTCACGAAGCCGCTGGGCCTATGACAATGACTATTGGAATCACAGTTCCAAAGGCTCCTGGGCCAGGGGAGCCGAGATACCGCTTCGAAGCCTTTCGACCGCGGCTTGAATTCCTTCAAGGATCGGCTCGGAAACCGTGATGGGAAAATCTCTCGGGAGCGCGGACGACACGGACTCGACCGCCTTGGGTGTAGCCTCTATGAGTTCCTGGAAGATTCCTTCGATCTCTCCCCGAGCCCTGCATTTCGACGCGGTGGATCGCCAACGGCCCGCCGTGATCTGCTCCCATTTGTTGTGTCGAGTCTTCCCGACAACCGACATGGCCATGGTGAGCTTCTGGGGTGCCAGCTTATTTACCCCATGACCCACAATTGGATACGAGGAGATCACGTCGTAGAGAGGGGTAAGCGAGAAGCGGCTTTGCGGCTCGAGGAATATGCTGAAATTCTTCGCGTGCCCGTCCGGCGCGGCCAGGATCCAATACAGCACCTGGGCTTTCAGGAAGTTTCTCCTGTCGGCAAGAGCGTTCCTGGATCCAAGCAGCAGTTCCATAATCTTGACGATTCCTGGCCCACCCTCGTTTTCATATTTCGCCCCCGGCGGAGTGCCTGTCGCCTGGCACATATCTTCCTGAGGAAGGCGAATCCACCACGTACCGTCCGCCGAGAGTCTTCTGTCGAAACGCTCCACGACAAGCACATGCTGATCCTCAAAATCGGCTCTTTCGCAGCGAGCCACCGGGAGGCCATAGGCTTTCACGATTTGCGCGCAGAGCCACTCATTCTCCACCGATTCCTTCATGTCGGCCTGCATCGACCCTACAAGGCCTAAGGGCAATTTGAATATATGGGACGAAGGGGTCGCTCCCGATGGAATGCACCATCGTCCTTCGTGCCAAAGGAATGCCGTCTTCTCCTGGGCTCCCGCGATGGAAATGCGAAAATTGTCATCGAAAGGTTGGCCGAACCCAGGCGAAGCCACCGCCTGCCTAAGAGCTCGCGCTACCCCGGCTTCATCGAGCGGCTGGGCGGATATGGTTCTGATCTCCCAGGGCGATTCCCCATCGGGCAGGAGCTGAATCGCGCCCACGCAATCCCTTCCAATCTCGGCGAGCAGATCGAAAGCTGAATTCTTTTCGACGGAGAACCGTCTTTGCAAACGCCGACGGATATCTGCGCTGTTGGGCAGCAGATTCTCAAAAAAGGCTTCTACCACATCCCCCGTATAGACTAATTCCGCGTCGCCTACAGGCATCGAGAGCGAAAGGGGCCGTACCTCAGGATATTCCAGCCATTTTGTATCATAACTGAACTCATGGATGCCCGAAGAAAGGACTGACCAGGTTCCGACACGCTCGCCGTTCATCCAAACCCCGAGGCGTTTCGTCTTCGATTGCCTGCCCATGATCACCACTCCGCCTTGCGAACCGCGCTTGTGCTGTCATCCTTCGGCATGAGCGTCAATTCGAGCTTCAGGGCGACGAGGAGCGTCCGAAGGCTCTCGACGCTGCAACGATCCGGGTTCGTCTCAAGCGCGGATACCGTCTTTGGGAGCAGCCCGACCAAGCCCGCGACATCCTTCTGAGTAAGCCCGAGCGCTTTTCGTCGCCCCCGTAGCGTGGTCGCGAGTTGTTTCGATGTGTAAATCGCTGTTTGCATAATATCCCCTAAAAGGTATATATCAATAATATACCCTATAAGGTTTATATTTACAATATGCCGTATAGGGGTTATTATTTATCATACCATAAAGCTTTCTTATGAGTTCTTTCTGATAAATGTGCGAAAGACTTTTGACGATACCCAAAGCGTGAGTCAGGTTGAAGCGGTTATTAGCAAGCTCCATGTTTTTTTGTATTCTCTTGTAAACCTGTGGCCTTGGGGGTCATGAAGAAAAATGATCCCTTCAAACTCTTCTATTTTTGCGAGTCCTTTTTTGTCTATCCATTGTATTGATTCATATGAATATGGTAAGAATATGCTTTTTAATTTTCGTTCAATAAGAACTTGAGTAAAGCAATTAAATGTCGCCATTATTCGGCGCAAATTTTGTTCAACCGACTCATTTCCAAAATGTAGACTAAGAATAACCAAACAACATTTTGAGTATTGATTGTTGCTTATAGCTTGAAAATAGCCAGCAATAGAAGAGTGCGAATCCAAAAATATTTGTGGTTGTTTACTTCTTACCAGTTTTAACCTCCCTAGTCTGGAGGCGTTCTCAATTCTTTCTATGAGCTTTCCTTGTACTTGTTCATTGTCATAATTAATCACTTTTTTAACAAGTAGCAAGGATTCTACAATATCGCTCCCCACTAATGTCCTTGGAATCCAGCTGATTTTTTCCAAGACTTGCTTAATCGATTCCTGGGGGACCTGATGAACTTCACTAGTTTCCGGATATATTTCTTTAATCCAGCTCATTGTATGTCTAGGGATAATAGCAACCTTAGAATTGTGTATAACCGCCAATTTTTCATCAAGTATACCCTTGCGATCTTTTACTCCATTCCAGTCAAGATGCATATCATAGACATTTAGCAGAATTCCAATAAGGGGATTTAAGATAATTGATAGTTCATTTACTTGACCTATATAATAAAACCCTACTTCTGCAATAACAATTTTTGTTTCTGGTTTTATTCTATTAAGAAAGAAGTCTCCAATAATTAATGGCGTAAGTCTTTTAGAAGATATTAGTTGAGAGTCGGGTAGCAATTCTGCAAGAAGACGACAAAATGTCGTCTTTCCAACACTTCCAGTAACTGCTATAGTAGCTATTTTAGCATTTCTAACGACTAAGGCAATTAATTCAGAAACAAATTTATCAACTGATTCAACATAAATATAGTTATTTTTTTCAGTTGACAGTAGACTTAAATTGTCAATAACAAAGATCCAATTTGAATACTTTCTAGAAAGCCAAGGAATTAAAACTGAACGATCAAAAGAATAGTTATACCATTGTAGATCATTAGAGTAATTGCCAATATAAAGCACAGAGTCTGAGATAGCCTCAGGTTCTCCAATAATCGAGAACCTATTTATTGTTGTTATCGAAGAGTGTATAGAGAATAATCGAACACAGCTTAGGGAAGTTAGTTCAGCGATGTTTAGCTCTATCATTTCGGAATGCCATTTCCTATACGAAACAACTCTGATGCCACATACCAATAAGTGAAACCAGTGTCAGACGGCATAGTTCTTGAATATTCCTCGATAAAGTATTTTAATTTATCAATATCAATTATGTCTTTAATCAAAAAGTTAAATTTAGGCAATTTCATAAGCCAAAATAGTATCGAACGATCATTTCTTGATTTAAATATTAGAAGCATTGGGGGCAGTCGGTTTTGAGGGAATGATATTTTCCTTTCACTTAACGTAAATTTGACACTATTTGCCGAAAGAATATGACTGACCTTTAGTTGATATCTGCCGATCGACATGTTATCAATGGAGCCAAAAAATATGTAGATTATTGATTGAATTGCAAGGGATATATATTCAAATGTACGCCAGATTATACTTCGGTTGTAAGTTTCTATAGCTTGAATTATATCCGCAACATTATTATAGGGATCATTATATCTAATTTCGCGTAAACAGTTGTATCTAGCAGCGATATGTTCAAATATACTTCTCTCTCGATTTGATATTTTCATTTTTGGTCTTCAACCTTCGTTCTCTCTTCAGATATTTTTCTCCATAGAACTTTAAATAGTTTACGATATAGAAACGCTAACATAGCTCCAATTATAGCAAGAATTGCTCCGCTGATTATATTATTAACTATACCTTGAGCCAACGGTGACCAATTTGGATATGCTGTTATTAGTCCGAACGTCCAGTCTTGCACTTTAATGCCGCGAACAACAAGCCCAATCCAATATCCGAGATATGCAAAAGCTTCATAACTTAAGATATAGAAGAAATATATGAGGTACAAAACATTAATTTTATTTTTTGCTTCCCAGGAAAGTAATTCATCTCCACTTAAAATAACAGGCCAGATAACAAGGAATGAAGAAAAAAATGCATACAGTAAGGTCAATTCGAGTGCGTGCTTGCCGAAAATCATTCCTAAAGCAGCACCAAAGATTATCGGAGGACCGAATTTAGTGACAAGGCCACCTATCGATATATCTTCATTCTCTGTAATAACTAATTGTCCTAACGAGAAGTAATATTTAGGAAATTTGGTTTTTATGCTGTGGATTAAGAAAGTGTTTAAAAAAGCTAATAATAAAGCAAAAGCTACTAATTCAATGTTGTCCATTTCACTTCTCCTTTCTTTTTGCTAAATGCTAGACTTGCTAATATTTATTCGCCTGTTCCGTATAACTCCTAAATCATTATATTACTCCGCTTCATAATTCGCGCAAGCCTCAATTACTGTATTTAAAACAAATTATCTTGACATACCTGCTCAAGATATGAGTCTCGCGATAACCTCAACCCTTTGATTTGAACTCTATGAATGCTATACTCCCAATATATGCCCCTCCACATCGGCACCTGTTCCTGGAACTACGACTCCTGGGTTGGGCTGGTGTACGACCAGCCTGAATCGCGATCCGTCGATTACTTGGCCGCGTATGCGAAGCGCTACAGAATGGTTGAGGTCGATTCCTGGTTCTACAAGATTCCTAGTATTAGGGAAGTTGAGGAGTACGCGGCCGCCGTCGATCCGGGCTTCAGCTTCGTGGTAAAGGCGCCCCAGGACATCACGCTCACGCATAAACGGGGCGGCATGGAACCGAATCCCGCCTTTCTCTCGGACGAGCTTTTCGGCCACTTCCTTGACAGGCTCGCGCCGATCAAAGGCCAAGTTGGCGCCATCATCCTCGAGTTCGAGTATCTGAACCGTCAGAAGATGCCGGGCCAGCAAGCTTTCATCGATGCGTTACGCGCCTTCCTCGATCGCGTACCCAGGGAAATCCCCATAGCTCTGGAACCGCGCAACGGGCCTTACCTCGACGAAGCCTGGTTCTCTTTCCTGGCTGAGGCCAAGGCCTCGCATGTTTTCTCGGAAAAGCAGTTCATGCCGCCCATCGTCGAACTCTACGCGCGCTATTCAAGCCTTCTTGGCGAGCTTGTCATCATTCGCCTGCTCGGCGGCGATCGGAAGAAGATAGAGGAAGCCTCGGGGGGACGCTGGGACAAGATCATCGATCCGAAGCCTGAGCTTCCCCATATAGCGGCCATGGTCTCGGACCTGGTAGCGTCGGGGCGCGAGGTCCGTATCGACGTCAACAATCATTATGAGGGATCAGCGCCGGAAAGCATCGAACGGTTGAAAGGATTTCTCCTGTCATCCTGTAATCCTGTCGAATAGATCACTGAAGATTGTAGAATTCCGGCCTGCGCTCGGCGAAAACGTCGTTCATCGCGTTGATGCGCTTCGAGCGCGCCAGGGCGGGATCGATCTCGGCGAGGAGGACGGCTTCCTCCGTCTTTGGCCCCCGCAGGAGGTACTCGCCCTTGGGCGAGACGAGAACGGATTCCCCGGTGAAGGTGAGAGCCTCAGCCTCGCGCGCCTCGGTGCCAACGCGGTTCGCCGTCGCGATGAAAACCCTGTTCTGGACGGCCGCGGCGAAATCCGCCTGCTGGCAGGAAAGCATCACCAAATTAGAGCAGTGCGCGATAATGTCCGCGCCCTTCAGCGCCAACGTCCTGAAACTTTCCGGGAAGAACCAGTCGAAACAGATGGCCATGCCCACCTTCGCTCCACGGAACTCGAAGAGGGTGAAGCCGAGGTCGCCCGGCTCGAAGAAGAGCCTTTCTTTATAGAAGAGATGGGTTTTGCGGTAAAGATATTCCCGCCCGTCGGGGAGGATGGCAAGGGAAGAGTTGTAGAGCTTTCCGCTTGCGACCTTTTCCGGAAATCCGAAGACGACCCCAGCGCCGAGCCGTCGCGACGCCTTTCTGAAGGCGTTGTGCGACTCGCTGTCGAGCGGGTCGGCGATTGCTGCCGCCTCTTCCGTCGAAACGAATTGATAGCCGGAATAGGACAGCTCGGGGAGAATATAGAGATCGGCCTTCACCGAATCCATCTGCGCGATGAGCGACGCGACATTGCCTTTCTTGTCGCCGAAAACGGGCTTGTTCTGGACCAGGGCTATCTTCACGCTATGCCTCCTTGTCAGGCGTCCTTGTCGAAAGGCACGCCGAGCGCCGCCGGCGGCGTGGCGTTCATCGCCATCAGCACCCGCGCCACATCCCTGCGCACCGATTCAGGCAGCCGCGAGAGACTCCGCTCGACCCACTCCGCGCTGCTTATATTGACGAGGAGAAGGGTGAGGATCATGAGGGGGAAGGGCGCCACCTGAAGCACCTGCGAAGGCACGTTCGGGAGGAGAGGCTGAAGCACCAGGCCCAGCCACTGGAGAAGCGAGAAGAAATACGCCCCGACAGCCGCCCTGAAGGGCGTCCATCCGCCGAAAATGGTGATGGAAAGCACGATCCAGCCTATGCCATCCAACCCCGATATCGTTCCCTTCCAGCCGGCCTTCACCGACAAGGAATAGATAGGGCCAGCGAGTCCCGCGATCGCTCCGCCCAGCATGGTGTAGACATAGCGGAGACGGCCAACGTTCGCGCCGCGCACATAGGCAGCCCTGGGATTTTCGCCCAGTCCCTTGAGCATGATCCCTGGCTTGGTCTTCTCCATGTAGAACCAGGAAAAGATAATCAAAAGAAAGCTGAGATAGGTCATCAGGTCATGCCGGAAGAACAAGGTTCCCAGGACTGGAATATTCGCGAGCCCGGGGATGGGGGCGAGATTGAGCCGTGGTCCGTTCATGCCCATGATAGGATTGCCGAGGAAGTACGCGAGATCGCGGCAGAGGAGGGCGAGCACGAAGCCAACGGCCACCTGCGACTGTTTGAGCGTGATGCTCGCGAAGGCCACGACGAGGGCGACGATCGCCCCGATCGCCGCGCCGGCGAGAAATCCCAGGCCCAGACTTCCCGTCGCTATCGAAACGGCGAAGCTTCCCATCGCGGTGAGGAGGATCGTGCCGTTCATTGAAAGGTTGATCACGCCGGCCCGCTCGCTGATGGTTTCGCCAATAACGCCGAAGAGAATGGGCGCCGAAGAAGTGAGAACGCCCGACAGGCCGAAAAGCAAAGATTCGCCGGTCATGATCTTCCTTCCTTTTTCTTGAGCAGCTTGATCCGCGCCCCATTGCCGATGAGCACGAAAAGAACGAGGAATCCTTGGATAACGCCCGCGAGCGAGGAATCCAGCTTGAGGACGATGGGCAACTGTATCGAGCCGACGTTGAGCGCCGCGAAGAAGAGGGCGACGGGGGCCGCGAAAACGGGGCTGTAGTTGACAAGCATCGCGACCATGAGCCCGGTATATCCATACCCGCTCGAAATCGAGGGAATCAGGCGATGGTACACCGAGGTCACCTGGACCGCGCCCGCGAGGCCCGCGAAGGCGCCGCAGATGGCGAAGGAGAGCATCATGTGCTGCCAGGTGGGAATGCCCAGCAAGTACGCGGATTTGGCATTCTTGCCCACCGCTTTCAGCCGCAGCCCGAAATAGGTGCCCTTGAGCAGCACGAAGGCGATCACGATCGTCAGGATCGCCAGGATCAGCGGGATGGGCGCGAGCCTCGACTGCGCCGAGAGCGTGGGCATCCACAGCTTCGGATCGAAGGGGAGGGTACCCGACATGGAGGCGACGCCGGGGCGCTTCCACGGGCCGAAAATGAGCCAGAGATTCAGGGCGGTAGCGACGAAGTTGAGGCCAAGACCACCGAATATTTCGTTCACGCCCCCGAAGGTCTTGAGCGCGCCCGCGAGCAGGGCCCAAAGCATCCCGCCGGCGATGCCGGCGATGATCGAAATCGCGATGATGAGGCCGGGCGCGACCGCCGAGTTTTCCAGGCCGCGCATCGCCCAGACGCTGAAAATCGCCCCGAGGGTTATCTGGCCCTCGATACCGATATTCCAGAGACCGACCGTGAAGGTGAAAAGCAGCCCCGATGTCGCGAGAAGGAGGGGAACCCAGGAGACTACGACATTGCCTGCGACGTTGGGCGATCCTAGAGCCCCCTGCAGGATGTTTTTGTACGCGAGGAAGGGATCATTGCCTGTCGCCGCGACGATCGCCGAAGTGAGGGCGAGTGCGAGGATGACTGATCCGGCGCCGAACAAGATCCGCGTCGTCTTTGAGTCACGCATGAGCGCCCCCTTTGAAGGCTTCCCAGCCGATGCCGCCTATGAGTTCGCCTAACTTTTTGACGTTGAGCGTTTCAGCGTCGATGGGCGGCGTCACCTTGCCGGCGAAAAACACCAGCACCTTATCGCTGTATTGGAGGATTTCGTCCAGATCCGACGAGATGAAGAGAATGGCCGTTCCCGCCTCGCAGCGCTCCTTCAATTTTCCCCATATATAGATGGTGGATTCAATATCCAGCCCTCGCGTGGGATGTTCGACGAGAATGAGAGAGGATGAAACCGGCAGGAGGGAGAGGAGGGTGCGCTGCTGGTTGCCGCCCGAGAGCGATTCCACGGCGCTGTCCGGCCTGCCCTTGATGTTGAATGCCGAGATCCTTCTGGTCGAGATATCGGTGGCCGCCGCCTTGTCTATGAAAACGCCGCTCATCTTTTCTGAAAGTATGAAATGCTCCGTCAAGGTCAGTCCGGGGACAAGGCCTTTTTCGAGTCTGGCCGCCGGCAGATAGGCTACACCCCTCTTCTTGTAATCGTGGTACGTTTTGCCGTTCATGGGCCGCTCTTCCTCATCCAGGCAGAACTGTCCGCCCGCAGGCTCGACCAGTCCGCCGCAGGCCCCGAGGAAGAGATCCTGGCCCGAGCCTTCCATGCCGGCGAGGCCGATTATCTCGCCTTGCCGTACCTCGAGATTGACATCCTTGATCCTTATCCTGACGCTGTCGATGCAACCGGTCTTCACCGTGAGGATTCTTCTGCCCGGGGCGGCACTCGATTTTGGCGCGAGCCGCACTTCCTTTCCGAACATCATATGAACCAATTTCGCCTTGTCGAAGGGCGCTTCCATTTCGCCGATCAAGGCACCCTGGCGGAGGACGGCTGCCCTGGAACAGAGCGCTTCCACGTCTTCGAGCTTGTGGGAGACGAAGAAAATGGTCATACCCTCAGCCGCCAATTTCCTGAGCGCGGCGAAGAGCTTATCTTTCTGCGTTTGACTGATGCCCGTCGTCGGCTCGTCCAATATAAGGACCTTGGCGCCGAGCCAGAGGAGGCGCAGTATTTCCAGTTGTTGGCGCTCGCCGACGGTGAGCGAGGAAACCCGCGCTTCGGGCGAGAGGCTGAAGTCGAAGCGCGCCGAAAGGGCGCGGAAGGCGGCGAGCGCCTTGCGGCGATCGGGAACGAGACCGCCCGGGCTACCGAGGATGAAATCGTCGATGATCTTGAAAGGAGGAAAATCGAGGGGGTCCTGGTGCAGCATTCCAATGCCCAGGCGGATGGCGTCGTCCGGCGAATCGATCCGGATGGGCGCTCCATCGAAGAATATTCCCCCCGAATCGGGGCGCAAAAAGCCCGAAAAGATTTTCATGAGGGTGCTTTTTCCCGCCCCATTTTCCCCCAGGATGCCCTGGATGGTGGCGGGCGGAACAGTCAGCGAGATGGAATCGTTGGCTTTGAGTGTGCCGAAGGTCTTCGTGATATCGCGAAGTTCGATGTTCATGTCGTGCCTTGTGGATGAATAAAACTCGAAAGCCCGGAAACCTCGCGATTTCCGGGCCGCAAACAAATTACCGACGAAAAATCGCTTACGAAGCCTGGATCAATCCATCACTTCGAAACGCTCTGTCCCGTCATGCCCTGGAGAAGCTGGGGCAAGTACCAGATTTGCTGGTCGGTGGCCGCTTGGCCGCTCTTGAGGTAAACGCTGCCATCCTGGAGGTTGAGAGGGCCCTTCCAGAGGTTGAGGCCTTTCGCGAGTTCACCGATGAACTTGTCGACGCCATCGGAGGCTGCCTTGGAGAGCGTGCCCTTCGCGAAGCCAACGGCTGAAGTGTCCAGGTTGTTGATGTTCTTCCAGTCCGGGCTGTTCCACTCGTGGTGACTCTTCCAGGTTCCTGCCATGGCTTCCTTGATCACTTTCATGTACGCGGGACCCCAGTTGAAGTAGGGTACGCCGAGGGAAACGCCCTTGCCTTCATCGATGGCCTTGGCGTAGTCGTAGGGAATGGCCCATACCTGCTTGCCCTGAGCGGCGAACTTTGCCGCTTCGGTCACCGCTTCGGTCGTATCGATGCCGGAAACAACCACATCGGAGCCCGAGGTGAAGAATTCGTCGGCGACCTGGGTGGGATCGGAGGTGACGCCGGGAATGTTGAACCAGAACCCTATCCAGGTGACGCGGAATTTGAGCTGGGCGGGATCCTTCTTCAGATAGTTGACCCAGGCGTACTTGGCGCCCAGATAGACGGAGGAGGCAAGGCGGCGGGTTTCGTCGTTGATGAGAGGCCCGAGGTAGCCGATCTGTCCGGTTTTGGTGGTCAGCGCCGCGGCGACGCCCGCGATCATCTTGCCATATTCCATCTTGCCCATGATGGTGACCATGTTGGCCATGGGCTTATAGGCTTTTCCTTCCTTCCACTGCTGGTCTCCCGAAGCCATCACGACGAAGATATCGGGGTGGGCCTGCGCGAATTTATTCGCTTCGTCCATCATGTCGTCCGACGAGAAGATGATGAGCTTGGCTCCCTGCGCGACGAGGCTCTCGCCGAGCTGGGCTACCGTGGTACCTGGCCTGTCCGCGGTGTTGGCTTTATCGATGTAGACAAGCTTGGTGCCCGGAACCTTGCCGAGAACATATTGCATGCCGTCATAATTTGCCTGGCTCCAGCCGTGGTCGTTGTAAGGCCCGACCATGACAAGTCCAATGGTGAGATTCGACCCGGCGGCCTTCGGAGCCGTCTGGGCGAAAGCGGACAGTCCCATCACGGCGATTAGCGCCGCCAGGACGAGGATGCGGAAGCTCTTCATCTGTCTTCTCCTTGGCCGCTTCAGGGGTTCTTCATGCGAATGGCTGCGGCCTTAGCCTTCGATTGAATTATATGCGGCCAAGCCGCTTAGAGGAAGCCAAAAAAGACAGGTTTGCGAAAAACAATGGTCGACGTCGCCGCTCAATCCCTATGGAAGACCCGCGCCAGGGGCGCGGAGCCGGGCGAACCACCGGCGCGCGTCTCGGGCCAGATCGCGCCGCAAAGGGGCCCAAGGTTGGCGATCCCGCGGTTTCAAGGCTCGCGCAGGCGCCCCAGTTCTTCGTCCAGGTAGATTTCGAGATACTGCAATTCCCTTTCGCTCAATCCCGCGCCGATCAGCACATGCCTCGTGCCAGCCTCGACGAGCAATTCCTTGGAAGGAAGGCTGTTGACCTGAAGCCGCGAGGGGACGAGGCGTATCGAGCCTATATCCCGCAGCGGCCAAGCGGAAGCGCGCTCGAGGCCGAAGGTGTTCGTTTTCACTATCAGGTTTTCACGCGTCAGGATTATCTCGCGCTTGGAGAAGGCGGGACCGAGCATCGTCTTGACCATGAAGAAACCGACGCCCCAAAAGGGAATGCTGAAGGCGGGGAAAAAGAAAGGCGCTCGCATTCTCAAGGTCATCAGGGTCCAGAAAGCGACAAAACCGATCCAGATGGTAGCGAACATCGCGCCGGGCGCGGCGGACCCTTTCATTCCAGCCCGCGGAAGCGTCACCTTCACTCCATCATCCATTCGCTCGATGAGGATCTTGCTTTCGGCGGGAAGGCTTTCGGGGTAGTTCCGCCGCTTGGCCGAAGGCGCCGCCGCCCGCCGGCGAGCGCCAGCATATTGCTGGTCCGCTGAATCGGGCGGCGGCGCCGGGGCCGGGGCGGCAACGCCGCACTCCGCTTCGCCGCGCAGTATCGCCGCGGCATCGGAAGCCGAAAGGGACCGTCGGGCCACATCGGGCTCCAGCCAGGAGCCAAGGACGGCCGAGAGCTTGTCCGACAGATCGACGATGCCCGAAAGGTCGATCTTGAGGCCGCTGGTCGGAAGTTCCGCGGGATTCCTGCCCGTCAGAAGGAAGACAGCGGTGGCCGCGGCGCCGTAGAGGTCGGAGCGATGCGTGGCCTTGCCTCCCACCTGTTCGAGCGGTATATAGCCCGCCGTTCCCACAAGGGTCGCTCCGGGAAAAAGCGCCGTCCGAACGGCATCCTGGACGCCGGAAAAATCGACGAGGACGATGGATCCGTCGGGCCGCATGATGATGTTGCGCGGATTGACGTCCCTGTGGACGATGGGAGGTCGGAGGGAGCCAAGGTAGGTCAGGATTCCGGATAGCTCCGCGAGGATTCTCTCAACTTCGGTTTCGGCGAATTTTTTCCCCGATTTCACGATTTTTTCGAGGTCCTGCCCTTCGATCAACTCCATGGCGAGGACGAGCCTGAGCCTGCCCTCAGCTTCCGATTCGAAACTGTCGAGATAGGCTGGTATCCCCGGATGAGACAAGGTTCGCAGGGCTTCGGACTCACGCTTGAAAATATCCACCATGTTCCAGGTGGATGCTTCCGAGAGGTCGAGAATCTTGAGGACCGCGTCGGATTTTCCCTCGGCGGCATTCGCTGGATGAGCCAGCCAGGTCGAGGCGGAAATGCCCCTTCCAATCTGCCTGACGAGCGTGTAGTCCCCGATTCTGTCGGATTCCTTCAACGAAGTGCTCCCTTTCACGCCCCGGTCGCTATTCTCTCGATTCGGCCCTGTATTCGGCCATCATGTTGGCTTTTTTCAAGGCTTCGAGCGCCCGTGCTCTCTCGGCCTTCAGCCCGAGCTCATCGTAGGTGTCGGCCAGGTTGAACCATGCTTCGGCCATGCCGGCATCCAGCGCCACGGCTTTTTCAAAGCAACCGCGCGCCTCCCCGTATCGGGACTTTCTGAAGTGGATAACCCCCAGGTCATTCCATGCCTGCGCGAAATCGGGCTGCAATTCGATGGCTTTTTGGTATAACTCGGCCGCTGTCTGGAAATCATCCTCCTCATAGGAGAGAAGGCCGATGGCATGGATAAAATCCGGCTCGCCGGGAGAGAGCCTCATCGCCTCGAGCAGGTCGCTCCTGGCACCGGCAAAGTCTCCCGAAAGCCTTTTCGCTTCCGCCCTGTTGAAGAAAATACCAGGCATCGTCGCGTCGAGGGCGATCGCGTCGGTGAATGCCGTCCGCGCATCCTCCAATTTGCCCGCGTCCGTAAATCGTATGCCTCTGGCATTGAGTTCGGCCGCGCTGCGTTTTTCGTCGGATTGCGATGGCATGGCATCCTCCTTTGGGGTCCGGCCAATGCCGGTCCGCGGAGCGCAAAAAAGTAACGTCCGCACACGAATGATACTCGATTTTTTGCCAAAGGTCATCATACTTCAAAAGAGGGGCAGTTTGTGTGTAGACAAGATGCCATAAAGAGTTATCGATATATTATTACCTATATTGCGCACCGGGCGCAAATTCCCGTCGGGGCTTGCGCAAAAAAAAGAGTGCTTATATAATGGCGATATATTATTATCGATATGGTTATATTCATATATAGCAACTTGGAGGTAGTAGCATGCCAGCTGCGAGTATCGAATTTTCGCCTGAACTGAATAGCTTCATCGAGGAATGGGGGAAAAAACCCGGCGGACTCATCATGATGCTCCACCGGATACAGAATGAATTCGGCTATATCCCCCGCGAAGCGGCCGAAAAGCTTTCCCGAATGGTTGGGCTTCCCCTGGCCAAGATATATGGAGTCGTGACCTTCTACCATTTCTTCAAGACATCGAAGCCCGGGAAGCACAGAATCGCGATCTGCATGGGCACCGCCTGCTATCTCAAAGGTGGGCAGGACCTTGTGGAGGAAGCGCGATCCATACTTGGGATCGTTGGGGACGACGTCACGGACGACGGCCTCTTCAACATCGACGAAGTGCGCTGCCTCGGCTGCTGCGGACTAGCGCCCGTCCTCATGGTGGGCGACGAAGTCTATGGCAAGGTCGCCAAGGAACAGCTTCCGGACATTATCGCGAAATACAGGAATCTTTGACGGGCGCGCCTCGCGCCGTACCAAGATTCCGATGCACTACGAAATCGTCGACTTCGTCATTGACATCGCGCAGAACTCCTGCGAGGCGGGTGCCAAGACCGTCGAAGTTTCGTTCGAGGAAGATGAGAAAAGCATTGGTATTCGAGTGGTGGATGACGGAAAAGGGATGGGCGCCGAAGAGCTCGAGCGCAGCCTCAATCCTTTCTTCACCAATGGGCTGAAACATCCGGGAAGAAGAGTTGGCCTGGGGCTGTCTTTCCTGAGGCAGGCTATCGATATCAACGGAGGCCAGTTCTCGATCCGCTCCGAAAAAGGACAGGGGACGGAAGTGGCGTTCCGCTTCGACAAGGAACAGGTGGATTGCCCTCCCACGGGGGACGTGCCGGGCATGATCTTGTCGATCCTTTGCCTGCCGGGAGCCCAGGAAATGATCATTCGCAGGAAGATCGGGCAGGTTTCATACGAGCTTAGAAAAAGCGAACTGGCGGAGGCGCTTGGAAATCTGGAAGAGGTTTCCTCGCTCGTCGCGCTGAAACAATATTTGCGATCGCAGGAAGAAGGAGAAGAGCTATG
>Ga0172379_10005656_pt1 | contig 17351 bp, 19 predicted proteins | sample GrowelOW334metaG_FD_119756 | JGI IMG/M metagenome (GOLD analysis project Ga0172379, IMG submission 119756) | Groundwater microbial communities from an aquifer near a municipal landfill in Southern Ontario, Canada - Groundwater well OW334 metaG | ecosystem: Environmental > Aquatic > Deep... | reverse complement strand
CTATCGTAGACCGTATCAATTATGCACAGAACAAGGAGGTCATAGACCGGCTTGCTCTTGCTATCAAGGCGACGCGCGAGATCGGCTTCGCTGTCGTTATCCTCTTCGCCATCGCGTCCATACTTATCGCTTTTGCGACTATCCGTCTCGCTATCTACGTCGCCAAAGACGAGATAGCTGTTATGCGGCTCGTTGGTGCGTCCAACCCGTACATACAAGGACCGTTTATAGTCACGGGAGTTATTACCGGCGTGGCTGCGGCGCTCATTGTGCTCGTCATTATGTGGCCGGCCACGTGGTACGCGGGCGTGAAGACTTCGGGCTGGTTCGGCGGGTTCAGCCTCGCGGGCTACTACGGTGACCACTTCTTCCTCGTCTTCTCTATCATCTTGCTCTCCGGTATCGCGCTTGGCGGCGTCGCCTCAGTACTCGCGATCCGTAAGTATCTCCAAGTCTAGTATGGCGAAGGAGGGACACAAATACATATTCGTCCTCGGCGGCGTGATGAGCGGGGTGGGGAAGGGCGTCGTGACAAGCTCTATCGGCCTCCTGCTTCAGCAGAAAGGATATGCGGTCAATCTGGTGAAAGTTGATCCGTACCTGAACGTAGATGCCGGTACGATGAATCCGACCGAGCACGGCGAAACGTTCGTCCTGCGAAGCGGACTTGAGACCGATCAGGACATGGGCAACTACGAACGCTTCCTCGGACGTGACCTTACCAACGAGGACTACATGACAAGCGGCATGGTGTACCAGTCGGTCATCGCGCGCGAGCGCGCGCTTGAGTACGGCGGCAAGTGCGTTGAGGCCATACCACACGTGCGCGACGAGATCATGCGTCGTATAGAATCCGCCGCTGCGCAGAACGGCAGCCGCATGTCCATCATTGAGATCGGCGGGACGATTGGCGATTTCCAGAATGCGCTCTTCATAGAGGCGGCGCGCGTGCTTAAGATGCAGCACCCCGAAGACGTGCTGTTCGTCATGGTCACCTACCTACCGACTCCAGGCACGCTCGGCGAGATGAAGACGAAGCCGACGCAGTCAGCAGTGCGCGACCTCAACAGTTATGGCGTCCAGCCGGACTTCATCGTCGCGCGCTCCAAGGAGACCATAGACGAGAAGCGCAAAGAGAAGCTCGCGGTCTGGTGCAACGTGCGCAAGGACCGTATCATCGCCGCACCGGATATCTCAAGCATCTACGAAGCACCGCTCAACTTTGAGAAAGACAAGTTCAGCGACATCCTCCTTGACGCGCTGAAGCTCCCTGAGAAGCGCAAAGCGTCGCTCACCGCGTGGAAGAAATTCGCGGTGGCGGTAGCGAACACGAAAGCGCCGGCGGTACGAATCGCTATCGTCGGCAAATATTTTGACACTGGCGACTTCGTGCTCTCCGACGCTTATCTCTCGGTCATAGAAGCTATCAAGTTCTCCTCGGCAAAGCTCGGTCACCGCCCTGAGATCACATGGATCAATTCCAAGCACTTGGAGAAGGCAGGCGCGAAGCCCTCGGCGCTCCTCGCGGGCTACGACGGCATCATCGTCCCTGGAGGGTTCGGTGAGAGTGGCATAGAGGGGAAGATCAAGGCGATACAGTTCGCGCGCGAGAAGAAGATACCGTACTTCGGGCTCTGCTATGGCATGCAGCTCATGGTGATTGAATATGCGCGCAACGTATTGAAACTGAAGAATGCACACACGACCGAGATACAGAAGAACAGCGAAGACCCCGTGGTAGACGTGATGCTGGAACAGAAGAAGCACCTCGCGAACAACAAGTACGGCGGCACGATGCGTCTCGGTGCTTACCCGGCGTACCTGAAGAAGGGTACAATCGCCCGCGCCGCGTACAAGAAGGAGCTCGTGGAAGAGCGTCATCGGCACCGCTACGAGATAAACTCAGAGTACGTGAAGCGTCTTGAAGATGCTGGGCTCGTCTTCTCTGGTACGTCGCCTGACGGTGTCCTCATGGAGATCGCCGAGCTGCCGCACGCTAAGCACCCTTTCATGCTAGGCACCCAGTTCCACCCTGAACTCCAAGCACGCCCGCTTGACCCCCACCCCCTCTTTACCGAGTTCCTTCGCGCTGCTATCGCACGCAAGAAGAAGCGCTAGGTACTCTCGACAGGGAAGAAGGAGGGTTGTAGTCTGGCGGAAGGTTGTTTGTACTGGTCACGCACGAACGTGCAGAAAGGAGCGCAAGATGCGAAGGGAAGAAAGCACGGGCCTGACGCCGCTTGCCTCTGAGATATGGAGGAGGCTTCGTCTGGAACGGGGCTTGCAAACGAGCGAGCTACAACCGCATTTCGCGGGGTCCTCAAGAGAGGAGGTCAGAATCGCCTGCGAGGAGCTCGTGAACCGAGGGTATGCCGAGGTGCACACAGAGCAGGGAGAGCCAGCGTCCTACTCCCGCATCAGGGGAGCGCTGATTGAGGATTGAGGAAGTGATTTCTGGAGTACCGAGAACATCCGCCAGCGTGCGGATGTTTCATTTTATTAAGACGAACTGTCCTACTGCCTCAATCCGAGACCCTTTTTGAGGAGATATACGTTCGCACCAAGGAGCACCAGTGTGAGTACGACGAGGACAAGGATGCAGGACGCGACTGAGACATCGCTCGTACCGAGGAAGCCATAGCGGAATCCGTTGATGATGTAGAAGATAGGATTGAAAAGCGATGCGGTCTGCCAGAACGGTGGGAGCGAGTGTATGGAGTAGAAGACGCCGCCGAGGTATACGAGTGGCGTGAGCACGAAGGTAGGGATAATCGTGATACCGTCAAAGTTCTTGGCGTAGATGCCGTTGATGAGTCCGCCGAGTGCAAATACGAAACTTGAGAGGAAGAGGAAGAGAGCGATGATGAGCGGATGGGCGACTGAGGGGAGCGCGAAGAAGAGAGAGATGGTGAGCACGAGGAGGCCTACCAACATGCCTCTGAAAATTCCACTCGCTATGAATCCGGCGATGATGACGCTCGGCGGGGTCGGCGAGACGAGAATCTCGTCAATGTTGCGCGAAAAGAATTTAGACATGAAGAACGTCGTCGCGACGTCCATGAATGCGTTAGTGATGACCGCGAGCATCACGAGGCCGGGGACGACGAAGAGGATATAGGGTACGCCGTTCAATGATCCGATCCGAGAACCGAGGATATTGCCGAAGATGGCGAAGTAGAGCACCGAGGTAACGAGTGAAGGGAGGAGCGTCTGCGGCCAGATACGGAGAATACGGATAACCCCTTTCCGTAGGATCGTATAAAAAGAGATGAATTGCTTGTCTAGGGGCATATCAGTTGTTACTCGTGAGCTTCACGAATATATCTTCAAGCTTGCCGCCGCCGTAGCCGCTTGTCGGCGCAGCGCCGTCGTGGAGTGCAAGCACCTCGTCCATCGTTCCTTTCACTACAATCTCACCTTTATTGATAATGGCGACATGTGCTGCAAGTCGTTCCGCTTCTTCAAGGTAGTGGGTGGTGAGCAGTATCGTGATGCCACTCTTCGTGAGTCCGGTAAGGTAGTCCCACATGCTGCGTCGTAACTCCACGTCCACTCCGGCTGTCGGCTCATCAAGGATAAGGAACTTCGGCTCGTGGATGAGCGCGCGAGCTATCATGAGCCGGCGCTTCATACCGCCGGAGAGACGGAAGCCAATCTGATCGGCTTTGTCGGCAAGACCAAGATCTTCAAGGATCTTTTTCGCACGAGGGATAGCGACGGAACGCGGAATACCATAGTACCCAGCTTGATTGACCACTATGTCCAGTGGCTTCATCCATGGGTCAAAGTTGATTTCTTGCCCGCAGACGCCAATCAGTGCGCGCACACGCTCAGGCTCTTTTTCCATATCTATACCGAAGACCTCCACCGTACCGCCGGTCTTCGTGACGAGACCGGTCACGATGCCGATCATGGTCGTCTTTCCTGCGCCATTTGGACCGAGAAGTGCGAAAAGTCCGCTGGCGGGCACGGTGAGAGAAACTCCTTTCAGAGCTTCAGTGCCGCCCGCGTAGCGTTTGGTGAGGTTCGTGATGACGAGCGCGTTTTTCATGGGTGATGAGTGTGCAGTATAACAGACTCCTCATCTTGCTGCGCTTTGGATTAAGAAATCGTGCGGATCTCTTCGGTAAGACGGTCTACCTGTTTGAAGAATGCGTCGCTACGAACGTTTCGGGGGCGCGGGAGGTCCACGGCGATAGTTTTCTCCACACGGCCGGGGTGCGCGCCCATCACGAGTATCTGATCGGAAAGCTCAATAGCGTCGGGTATAAGGTGATTCACCATAAGCACCGTCATGCCGTAGAAGCGCCAGATCTTCAAGAGGTCGGCCTTCAGCGCTTCGGCGGTGATGGTGTCCAAGTTTGAGAATGGTTCGTCCATGATAAGGAGATCGGGGGAGATAGCGAGCGCGCGGGCGAGGCCGACGCGCTGGCGCTGGCCGCCGGAGAGTGCAGCGGGGTAGTGGTTCTCAAGATCCTCAAGGCCGACTTCCTTCAGCTTCGCGAGTGCGATGTGCTCGCGTTCACGTTTCCCCATGCCGTCCATACGCAGGCCGAACGCCACGTTATCAAGTGCTGAGAGCCACGGGAAGAGTGCGTAGTTTTGGAACACCATCGCCGGACGCGAGAAGTTGCGCACCACGTCGCCGCTTGAGGGCGGCATGAGGCCGAGTATGACGCGCATGAGGGTAGACTTACCCGCGCCCGATGGACCGATGATAGAGACGAAAGAACCGGCGGGTATGGAGAAAGATATGTCGCGGAGAACAGATTCGCTTTCTTTTTCGTCGGCAAAACGCGCTTGTACCCGCGAGAGGACGAGAGCCATGTCGTGAGAGGTGTGCATGTTATTCGGAGTAGCGCTTCGCACTCTCGGCTAAGAGCGGCGCCCAGACGAGGCGGTTTATTACGAAGACGATGATGAGGATGGCAAACGTGCCAGCTATAGACGCCTGCGTGATACCGGAGGCGCTCGCTTCTTTGATGAATCCGCCGAAGCCGGCGACGTTGGTGATTATCTCTGCACCGATGACCGCCTCCCAACCGATAGCGATACCGACGATAGAGCCGGTGAGCATCGCGGGGAAGGAGAGAGGGGCCAGATAGTAAGGGATGCGTTTCAGCCCGCGCGCACCGAAGATGGTCGCTGCATCAGACAGGTCTTTGTGTGCGTTCTTGATAGCGGTAAGCACGGCGAAGAGGATCGGCCAGACGATAGAGCTCACCGCGAAGAGGATAATCATCTTGCTCGTGAAGCCGAAGAAGAAGATAAAGAGCGGTATGAGCGCGAATGAGGGGAGGTTTTGCAGGACATCAAATACGGGGAAGAGGTAGTCGGCGAAGGGGCTCCACCCGACCACAAGCGCGACAAAGACACCAAGAAGGAGTGCGATGCCGTAGGCAAGGGCGAGGCGATACGTCGTGCGCAGTACCGCCTCCGCGAGCGTCGGCCACGTGACCGAGCCGAAATAACCAAAGGTGGTGAGAAGAGCCGCGATGAGCGTGACGACGGCCATGATCTCAAGCGCGCGTCTGTTGCGCCGTGCATGAGAACGGTGTGCCGCGCGGGTTTGCGTGTGGGTGGTGCTCCCTATCATGCTCGTATTCTAGCGCGCTTTTGCGGCGTGATACGATAGATACATGAACATTCACCCATTTTTCGTGCATTTCCCGATAGCATTACTCGCGGTGTACTCGCTCCTTGAGCTCGGCGCTTACGTTTCTCCGTCGCTCCGTCGTCAGTCGTGGATGTTCCCCGTAAAGGCATTTCTGCTTTTCGTCGGTGTCCTCGCTGCGCTTGCCGCCTTAGTGACTGGCGGTATAGCGGAAGATCTTATAGAGGGGGTAAGCGCTCGTGCGTACATACTAGAGATACACGCACCGTTTGCGGCAGTGACGACGGTTCTCTACGTCGTCCTCGCGGCCGCGTACCTCAATCGTGTATTTGATAGGAATGGATGGTTTGACGCTGTTGTCGCGACGAATCGTTTTCTCGCGTGGGGGTGGAATGTGAAAAAAAGCATCGCGCGCCTCATCCTTGATACGTGGGCCTTGCCCGTGATCGCCCTCCTCGCACTCGTCGGCATGGTCATCACCGGTGCGCTCGGCGCGGCTATCGTCTACGGACCGGACATTGACCCTGCAGTCTCCTTCGTCTACCACCTCTTCTGGGCGCAATAAGCCCTAAGGGCTTTCTGCTACGCTTGCTCGGAAAGAATAAACGAAGACGCTTATTCTTTACCTCGCTGCGCTTGTAATAGATAGTTGAACAAAACGCTGTTTTCAAGTATCGTGCATTAATCGCGGCGCTTTGCGCCGCGTCATAGGTTACTTACATATTGCGGGTTCGTCTAATGGTAGGACACATCCCTCTGGAGGATGGTATTGGGGTTCGAGTCCCTGACCCGCAGCAAAATGAAAAACGCCCGCAAGGGCGTTTTTCATTTTGCTGCGGGAAGCAGAGCGGAGCTCTGCGGCAGGGACGAGAAGACCTTGAGTTTATCGTAGCGAGACGAAGGCGAAGCGAGATACGAAAGGTGTACTGAAACTGTAAGTTTCGAGAAGCGTACTCGCGGTCCCTGGCCCGCACGTGGATTTGGTATAATCCCGCACATGAGAAAAATAATAATCCAAGAATTTATTACCCTAGACGGTGTGATGCAGGCGCCGGGCGGACCAGACGAAGATACGTCGAGTGGGTTCAAGTACGGCGGCTGGACCGCGCCCTATTTCCACGAAGCCGACGAAGAAGCCGGCAAGTTCATGGCCAGAGTTATGGAGTCCACGGATCTTCTCTTGGGCAGGAAGACCTACGAGATCTTCTCCGCCTACTGGCCCCAGCATGCGGATCTGTGGCCGGGCATCAACGAGGTCACCAAGTATGCGGTCTCTCATAACCCCATGGAGCTCCCTTGGGCACACTCAGAGCTGATCACCGGCGACGTCGTGGCGCGCATCAAGGAGCTTAAAGCCGGAGAGGGTTCGATGCTCAAGGTAATAGGCAGCGGCAATCTCGTCCAGACGCTTCTCAAGCATGACTTGGTTGATGAGATGTACTTGATGATTTTCCCCATTACGCTCGGCACGGGCAAGCGTTTGTTCGCCGAGGGCACCATCCCTGCAGCTTTCACGGTCACGGATAGTTTGGTTACCAAGAATGGCGTGATTTTCGCTAATTACCAGCGAGCGGGAGAAGTCCAGACGGGCACTGTTGGCTAGTAGTGTAGGCTGGTAATCATAGACAAATATGGAAAAGAGGACCAAGAGACTTATCGTGTGTAGTCGCGGACACAAATTCTACAAGAGCAGTGACCGCCCGGTGTGCCCCTCCTGTTGGCCCGGCTATTACCGTAAGAAGCTGCAAAATGATTTGCCTCCCACTATTGCCGCCCCAGCGCTCCGAGCACTTCTCAATGCGAAGATCACTTCGCTCGCAAGCCTCGCGAAGCATACGGAACAAGAGGTCTTAGCACTGCACGGTATGGGTCCGAGCTCGCTCCCGCTATTGCGCAAGGCTCTGAGAGCGAAAAAGTTATCGTTTGCGGCACGATAGAGAATAGGGAGTATGATAGAGCTATGAAAACATCAACTGCAGTAGGTGTAGTCGTGGCAATCGCCGTTGCCGCAGGGGCGTGGTACTGGATGCCGAGCGTCACGTCTGCGCCGGCGCAGACGCCTGTGCAGAATGCAGTAGATTATAAGAACGCGACGTATATGATTGAGGGTCAGCCGGTCACGCTCGTAGACGGCCGTGCAGAGACTCCTGCTGCGCCCGGTTCGGCGTCTGTGGTAGTGACGCAGTACTTCGGCAACGAAGCAACGGGCGACCTCAATGGCGACGGCCTCGCCGACGTCGCTTTCTTGCTCACCCAGAACTCAGGCGGAAGCGGCACGTTCTACTACGCAACTGCGGCTATCAAGACGGCTGATGGGTACAAGGGTACCGACGCCGTCTTGCTCGGCGATCGCGTCGCTCCGCAGACGACGGAGATCAGGGATGGGAAGTTGATAGTGAATTATGTAGAGCGCAGAGCAGGTGAACCCATGACGACACGCCCGTCCATGGGGAAGAGTCTGTACCTCAAACTCGATGTGGCGACTATGCAGTTTGGCATAGTGGTCCAGAACTTTGAAGGCGAGGCTGACCCCGCCCGCATGACACTCGGCATGAAGACATGGAAATGGATTAGGACGCGCTACAGCAACGACACAACCGTCGCTCCGAAAAGGGAAGACGCGTTCACCCTTACCTTCAAAAAGGATGGCACTTTTTCCGCCACGACCGACTGTAACGGTATAGGCGGGAATTATGCGGTGGAAGACCAGAAGATTGTCTTCAGTCAAATGATTTCTACACTTATGTATTGCGACGGCTCGCAAGAAGGCGAATTCAAAAAGATGCTTACCGAAACACAGAGCTATCTCTTCACGTCAAAAGGGGAGCTGGTGTTTGATCTGAAGCTTGATAGTGGCTCAGTAATCTTCCGCTAACGTATGGCCCACACGAGAACCATCGTCTTAGTACTCGCCGCGGTCGGTATCGTCGCCTTCGCGACAGGGTATCTACATATGCCCATCCCAGCGGGTGGTGATCTCCCTCAGGCATATGCTAATAGTGCGATGAAGTTCTCTTTGCGGCTGCCAGACGGATATACCGCTGATGAATCATACAAGTACACCGAGCTTGGTCCGGACGAAGAGATAGCGGGTATCAAATTCACTATCCCCTCGTCTGTAGCGACAGGGACCAATTTGAGCAGCGATTCGTATATAAGCGTTGAGCAGATACCGGACTTGCCGAGCTGCATCGCAGGACCCTTCCTCTGGAAAGGGCAGAGAATAGCGCTCTCGCCGTCTGACGACGCTACTCCCTTCCTCGTAGCATCTTCTACCGGTGCGGCTGCCGGCAACCGCTACGAGGAGACGGTGTATGCGCTCCAAGATACGAACCCCTGCACCGCGATACGTTATATGCTCCACTACGGCGCTATGGCGAATTATCCGGAGGGCGCCGTGCGCGAATACGACCGAGCTGCGCTCCTCGCCACGTTTGACGCGATCCGTCGTTCGCTGAAGGTAGGGGAATAGTGACTTGGAAGCGAAGCTTCCAAGTCACAAACGGCCGGTGCCCTAGTGGTACACTGGGCGTATGACTACCTACACCTCGTATCAGGAACTCATCAAACCGACATGGTCGCCGCCGTCATGGGTCTTTGGCCCCGTGTGGACGGTGCTGTACGCGATCATCGCCGTCACCTACGGGACGGTGTTTTACAAGGCTTTCACGAGAGAGTTACCGTGGATGGTCGCCCTGCCGTTCGCGCTCAACCTCGTTTTCAATTTCTCGTTCACCTATCTGCAGTTTGGTTTAAGGAACAACACGCTCGCCGCTATTGACATCCTGCTCGTGCTTGCGACCCTCGTCTGGGCGCTGGCTGCCATCTGGCCCCATATGCGCTGGGTCGCCCTCGCCAACATCCCGTACCTCCTCTGGGTCAGTTTTGCCACGGCACTACAACTAACCATTACATACTTGAATCGTTGAGGGCGGGTTTCCCAAAAAGCAGATTTGTGGGATGATCTGTTCCTATGGGCCGCACAAAGTCTAAAAAGCAATTCGACTGGAAATCTTTTTCTGGACTCATCAGAAACTCATTTCACTTCTTCTCAAAGTATAGTCGTGTGCCGATTAATGCTGATCGGTGGGAAGAATTTATTTTTACAACCTTGCGCGATATGGGTGAGACGTATCAAGGCGGTGAGCCAAAGTGGATACGTGGGTCGCATGCACCTGGGGCCGACGTTTGGACGGATACATTTGCAATATCAGCAAAATCGGGTGCATTAAAGAATGGATCAATTGTACTTTCATCTTGTCGTCTTACGCGTTTTGTGAGCCTCAAAGATATGATCGCGTTTCTCGACGGACCGGCTGGAAAGAATTTTGATTTCTATCTCTGCTGCGCGCGTATAGAGACCAAGAGCGAATTGACGTATCAGGTATATAAAGTACCTGCAGAAGTTTTTGCGGCTTCCTCGGTAAGCTGGAAGGAGACAAAGAGTGGATGGGAGGGTGACAGCTCGAATGGCGTTTCGGCGGCAATCGTGAGAAAGATGTCAAACCAACTCTGGCTCAAGGTACCACTGGCGTTATGCGAGAAAATAACGGAATTTACGATCCCGCTCTCAGATTTAGGAGCAACGCCGCTTCCGCTATCCGAGTGACATCTTGTTTGTTTTTTTGAGAAAGCCGTTCGCGAGCTGAACATAATCAGGGTTAATCTCTATACCGATATAATCAGCGCCGAGTTCGCGCGCAACAACACATTCAGAACCAGTACCCGCGAAGGGGACAAGTACCACCGCTTCTTTTTCAGGCAAGCATGATTTAAGTAGACGGCGCGTTATTTCAAGTGGCTTCTGCGTCGGGTGCTTCATCGTGTCGTGACCCTCGTGTTTTCGTAACTGACGGGGCTCATATACATCATTGCAAGTCTTGCAGAGAAACCATCGTTCAACCATGCCGGCGCCCCCTGCAAGCGCGGGTGTTTTTATAACATCTCGTGGCAGTGCTCCACCTTCGTGTGCCTTATAAATGGTTTCTTTTCCACCTCTGCTAAATCTGCCGAGCGTCCCTTTCCTCATCTTGCCAGCCGCTCCGTTCAGGAATCCTTCGGTGTAGGGCTCGCGTACATTGTCGCGATTAAAAATAGGGTTACCTTTCCATGCACAAATTATCGCTTCATGACTTCGTTGCCAGAAATTTAATGAAGCCATGTTTTTATTGGTGTAATGCCAGATGAGCCACCTTTTTTGAAGCGGGACTTCTACAGAGAGGTGCGCGAGGATCTCACTGAACCCATAAATGAAAATTGTTCCGGACGGCTTCAAGATACGGATGCTCTCGCTGATCCATGCTTTGCACCACGCGATATACTCCCCGATTTCTCGTTTGTCTATGTTATTGCCAAAGTCTTTGCCAATATTGTAGGGCGGGTCAATGATGATGACGTCACAGCTCTCGCTAGGTAGTTTTTTAAGCTCCTGTATCGCATCGCCTAAAATAATTTTATTACGGGGGAGCTTCTTTACGTCTTGCCTTTCAAAAACAGCAGTAGATTCTTCCAATCGCCCTTCATCGGTATGTTTTATTACATCAATAACTACCCCTTGAATCTTAAGATCCTGATATCTTTTGATAATTATTGGCTCAAAGGAATCATTTGCAGGTTGGAGTCTTATTTGTCGTTTCTCCTTATAAAACTTCTTCACCGTCGCGCCCTCGTTGTCTATGAGTGCAACGACCGTATCGCCATTTCTCGCTGTGTTCTGCTGTTTGACCACAATCACATCACCGTCGTATATATCCTCATCAATCATGCTGTCTCCCTGCACCGTTAGTGCAAACAAGCTGGCAGTAGCGGGTACCCTGCTAGCTGGAAAGGCGATCATCTGTGTCCGGTCTTCTATCGCATCAATAGGTTGGCCGGCAGCAATGTATCCAAGGAGGGGGATCCGGACCATCGTTCCCATATCGCTCACGTCTATGCTGCGTGCCTTACCACTTTGTTTTTTTATGTAGCCAGCGTCCTGTAATTTGGAAATGTGGAAGTGGGCTGTGGAGACCGAGGCGAACTTAAACTGCTTCTGAATCTCCTGTAGGGAAGGGGAATACCCGTGCTTCTTGGAGTAGGACTTCACGAAATCAAGAACCTCTTTCTGGCGCCTCGTGAGCATTACCTTGATTATTACACAAATAGAAAATAAATAGAAAGTTATCCCCACGAACAAGGCGAACTCAGAGGGTCCGCGTTGTGATAGATGTAGATTGTTGAGTCGTTGCTGATAATGAGAGTGACCAGACAAGCCGCTGTGCATAAGATTTTTTGACACAGATGCACCGCGCCGAGTATCATAGGCCCACAACCTTAAACAGTTGTATCAAGAGGCAGTGAGAGACTTGGCTCTACGATCTGCCGGCAACACTTGAACGCGCTCCTACTTCGCATAAAGCTTCGAAGGACGCAGTCAGCAGTGTGCCAATTCCAACCCACTTGGGAAAGATACCTACACATCTTTTTCTTTAAAAGAACTTATAGCATTGTCATGATCAAAACAGCAGAGTTTGTGAGTCCGGGGCATCCGGACAAGCGGTGCGACTTTATCGCCGACAGCATCCTTGACGCGTATCTCGCAGGCGACCCGAAGAGTCGCGTCGCGATAGAGATTATGGGCGGGCACAACCTCGTCACTATCAACGGCGAGGTGACCTCGGCCGCGAAGCCCGACGTCACCGCGCTCGTGCAGGGTATCGTCGGTGCGGAGTACAAGGTGATAGAGAACATCGCACTTCAGAGTCCAGAGATAGGACGCGGTGTAGACACGGGCGGCGCCGGTGACCAAGGCATAATGAAGGGCTACGCGACAAGCGAGAGCGAGACCCTGATGCCGCTTGAGTACGAGCTTGCACGCACGCTCTGCCAGAAGATATACGAGGTGTACCCGTATGACGGTAAGACGCAGGTGACAGTACAGGACGGCAAGCCGACGGTGGTCATCGCGAGCTTCCAGAACTCTAAAAATGTAGACCTCCTGCCGATTATGAAGAGCGTTATTCCGAACGCAGATGAATACTTGGCGAACACGTCGGGGGAGTGGACGCAGGGCGGCTTTGACGCTGACACGGGTCTCTCCGGTCGCAAGCTCATCGTGGACAACTACGGTCCTGAGGTGGCGATCGGCGGCGGCTCGTTCTCCGGCAAGGACTACACGAAGGTGGACCGCTCCGGCGCATATATGGCACGCCACATAGCGGTAGAGCTTCTCAAGGCCCGCGGCGCGAAGACGGTGCACACTAAGCTTGCCTACGCTATCGGCAAGGCAGAGCCAGTGATGGCGGTGGCAGTCATAGACGGGGTAGAGGAGGCTATTACCGGCTACGACCTCTCGCCGCTCGGTATCCGCACCAAGCTTGCGCTTGGCACGGTGAAGTACGCCGATACCTGCACGTGGGGGCACTTCGGGCGCGGTTTCAACTGGGATAAGTGACCTTACTTGGAGGCAAGGCCTCCAAGTAAGGCAAGTGCAAAACGCCGCGGTTTACCGCGGCGTTTTGCACTTGGAAGCCCCACTTCCAAGTGATTTGCCTTATTTAGAAAAGTATGTTATTTTGCAGGTTAAGCATACTCTCATGAAAGACTTTAAGAAATCATATGGCTCAACCGCTCGTAGCCACAGCGGCGATCGCTCAGCCGAGACGCACAAGACGAACTGCTCCGAGTGCCACGCACCCTGCGAGGTGCCCTTCAAGCCGAACGGTAAGAAGCCGGTGTATTGTCGTAACTGCTTCAAGCACAATATGCCCACCACTGCTTTCAGCGGCCAGCCCTTTTCGCGTCCCACCGAATATAAGGAAGACGGGAGTACAAACGATTTGAAGAAGCAGTTCAGCATACTCAACACGAAGCTTGATCGGCTCATCTCAGCTATAGAGGCGCAGACTCGTGCCCTCTCAGACGGCCAGTAAGAGCTGCAGTATATAAAAAGCAACCCCGGCACCATTGCCGGGGTCAAACGTTTTGCACTATCGGGGTACGGTTACCGCTCTTTCGGGAGCGACACTGTCTTGTGATCAGGCCAGTCGTCGCGCACGAATTTCTGATACATGACCGCAAGCGAGTCAATGCGCGAACGGTGCTCCGGAACATCGGTGGTCATCCACGTGGGGAGCAGCCATCCTTCTGCGAGCTCCGACTTCAGGACGAGGAGCACGCGGACCTTCTGCAGCCGGACCGGAGTGTCGCGTTCAAAGGTCTCGGCGAAGACGAGCTGTTCCTTCGTCTTGTTTCCCGCAGAGCGCTCGGCAAGTATCTTCGCACCATAGATAGTGGAGATCGCATTCCGGATGTAGTTGCTGACGATCCAGTCAACGTCACCATCCACGAAATGCAGGAACTCATCCACGCGGGTCGTCTTCTTGGAAGCCTTCTTCACGAGCCGTCGCGCGTAGGCCGAAGGGATGATTTTCTTCATCGGGCCATCGTAGATGGTCTCTATGCAGAGTTTGCCCTCGTCCGAGCGTGTGTTCAACGATATGTTGATACAGTCTTCAAACACTGCGCGCCGCCACACAATCCAGCTCTGGATCGACACGGCGAGTGTCGTGACTATTGATACGAGCAGGGCAGAAGCGAGTGTTTCAGCAGACACGCCCATGAGCTCAACAGCGCTGCTTAGAACAGTGGTGTACATACGTACCTCCCTTTATTTTGTTAGAACAAGCCCTTAGAACAAGCCCGAAGGCCGCCTAGGCAAAATATAGTATATTTGCTACAATTGTCAATATTTCCCATGAATCCCTCAAACACAACGGAATCGGCGCAGGGGTACGACGTGCTCGTCATCGGCGGGGGTGCCTCCGGCATGATGGCCGCCGGCCGTGCAGCGGAAGCGGGGAAGCGCGTACTCCTCTTGGAGAAGAACGCGCGTCTTGGTGCGAAGCTTGCTATCACCGGTGGCGGGCGGTGCAACATCACCAATGCCGAGAGCGACGAGCGTCTTCTCCTCTCTAAGTACGGTGCTGCCGACAAATTCCTACACTCTGCGTTTGCCGAGTTCGGCATGCGCGACACATTTTCATTTTTCACCTCAAGGGGGCTACCGCTCAAAGTGGAGGCAGGGAATCGCGCATTCCCCGCGAGTGAGCGCGCGAGTGACGTGGTCGCGGTACTTGAGCGGTATCTCGCGAAAGGGCGAGTAGACGTGCGTACTGGTGTCGCCGTGAAGAAGATTGTTGCAGCTGATGGCCGCATTGAGCACGTGGAGACAAGTATCGGAGATTTCTCTGCGCATTCCTACATCCTCGCTACTGGCGGTATGTCCCACCCTGAGACAGGCTCTACGGGCGACGGCTTCCTTTGGCTCGCGCATCTCGGCCACACCGTGGTGAAGCCGTCGCCGACTATCGTGCCGCTCAAGGTGAAAGAAGGGTGGGCGAAGAAGCTGTCGGGCGTGTCGCTCTCAGATATGAAGATAACCTTCTACGTAGACGGCGCGAAGCAGTTCTCAAAAACAGGTCCGCTCCTCTTCACGCATTTCGGTATATCGGGCCCGACTATCCTCAACAGCGCCGGCAAGGTCTCAGGCCTGCTTCCGGAAGGTGTCGTGACTGCGGGCATAGACCTATTCCCACGCCTAGATCACGGTGCGCTTGATACGAAACTCACGGAAGTCTTTGATGCGAATAAAAACAAATTGCTCAGAAATGTCCTGAAGGATTTCCTGCCTGCCGGCACTACCGACGCGCTTCTCTCACTTGTACCGACAGTAGACCCTGAGACGAAAGTGCATAGCGTCACGAAAGAGGCTCGGAGAGAACTTGTACACCTCTTCAAGCGCGTGCCGCTTACGATCACGGGCCTCATGGGGTTTGATCGGGCAGTGGTCGCTGACGGTGGTCTCCCGCTTACTGAGGTGGATACGCGCACGATGCGGAGTCGGCTCGTGGAGAACCTCTATGTGACGGGCGACTTGCTCCACATACAGCGGCCCTCTGGCGGCTATTCACTCCAGCTGTGTTGGACTACGGGCTACGTCGCCGGCAGTCACGCAGCATAGTCATTAGACATCTCAGCGAGGGAGGAGTATCTTCTTACCGGACTCATTATCTTGGAGAAAGACATGGGAAAGGTGTTTACGTGGAAAGAGGTCGTGCGCAAGCGCGTCCCGCAGCCTGAAGATTTCCGTGAGGTCATCGCCGACGCCCGCAGGACCTTCGGGGGAGAGGATTCAATCGTAGGAGCAGCCGCGTTCGGCTCAGTAATCCGAGGCGACTTCACCCTACGGAGCGACGTGGACTGCTTCGTCTTGTATGACCACACGAAGGAGAGCGAAGCGTTCAAGGTACTGCAGTCGGTGACGGCGGCGGCCAATGCTCACCGCGTCCCGCTTACTTGCATCCCGTGCGACACGCTTCTCGCCGCGACCTACATGCACCACATCGGGAGTTCGTTGCGGGAGCACCTCAGCACATCAATGCGGATAGGGGGCCTTCTGAAGGGCGAGCCGCTTCGGCATATAGCCGGCGTCCGTTCAAACGAGAAAGAGGTTGAGGAGTATCTACGATTCAAGCTCTACGGCCTTCAGGAAGCATTCACGCAGGTCCAGACCTTCTCGGAAGAACGATTCGCATCGTATCTCAAGAAGATGCTTGAGGCGCCGATGCACGTCGCTCGCAAAGTGCTTGCACACCGAGGCCTGCTCCATGGAGACTCCAAGCAGGAAGTGCTTGCCTCGTACGTGCAGTGCATGGAGCGGGCACTTGCCGACCAGCTTGAGGGTTTCGTGGCGCTTGACGCACTCTATACGACGGAACTTTTCCGGCAGCTTGAACACCCGAACGAGAGTGACTATAGAGCGTTCCTTAACATGCTCCTTTCGCACTCCGGAAAGGTTATCGCGTTTATCCACGCGAATGCGATGTTTCTTGTCGCCACGGCCCGCTAGGGCCGTACTTTTTTATAGTTCGCAAAAATCAGGGAGTAAGGTAAGCCTTAGGAAAGGCAGACACGCTTTGTCACTCGGCTCGTTTGGTAGTACTGTTTGGATACATGGCAGTCATTACCAAGATAAACTCGGCGGAGTTCCTGAAAGGCATCGTCGGGACCGACGTCATACTCTATGACGCAGTACCCGAATACTCGTTCATAGGGCGCTCCAACGTAGGCAAGTCCAGCCTCATCAACTCGCTCGTCAACCGAAAGGACTTGGTGAAAGTTGGTAAGAAGCCCGGCAAGACGACCGAGATAAACTTCTTCGGCGTGAACGGTCGGAAGTGCTATTTCGTGGACCTGCCGGGGTACGGGTACGCCGAGGCATCGCCGAAGCAGAAGGAGAGTATAGAAAAGCTCATCCTCTGGTATTTCATGTATTCAGAAGCGAACATCGCGCGGGTGGTGCTCATACTGGACGCGAAAGCGGGCCTCACTGCCTTTGACGAAGAGATGATACGCGTCCTACGTGAGAAGGGTCACCCGTATATCATCATTGCGAATAAAATGGACAAGCTCAATCAGAAGGAGACGGTCGCACAGCTCCGTGCGATAAAGGAGACGGCACATGAAGCGACGGTCGTCGCCTACTCAGCAACGACTGCGACGCCGAAGGAGCGCGACTTGCTCCTAGAAAAGATTCTTGAAGATTAATCATGTATCTCTCGGATGAGGCGGCGAAGCAGAAGGTGCTCGCGGAAAAATATGATGGTATAGAGAGCGATGCGTACCGCGCCGACTGCGCGCGCATAGACGCACACGAACCTTTTGAATATGTGCTTGGATACGCTGACTTTCTCGGTTG
>Ga0172379_10005655_pt1 | contig 17351 bp, 32 predicted proteins | sample GrowelOW334metaG_FD_119756 | JGI IMG/M metagenome (GOLD analysis project Ga0172379, IMG submission 119756) | Groundwater microbial communities from an aquifer near a municipal landfill in Southern Ontario, Canada - Groundwater well OW334 metaG | ecosystem: Environmental > Aquatic > Deep... | reverse complement strand
TATTTGATAATTAACCCCTTCATAGATCGGTGATATTTTATCTGATATTTTGTTTCCGTAAATATCTTTCAGTTGCTTTTTAACCGTTTCAGTAGGAGTAATGATCTTTACCGCCCGGCGCACCTGACAACGAAGGATAATTCTAAAAAACAAATGTTTAATATTGTAGATTAACTGATTTTTTGTGGAAGCCTTTCCCGTTTTAAACAATAAAGGTGTCGTATCATGAACAGTGGCGACAAATTTCCTCCAATATAAGACCGGGTAGCTGAAATAAGTAAAATGCATGAGGTCTAAATTGTCCTGATAAAGTTTTATTGCAAAGCCCAATTGTTCACCAACCGAATGCCAACTATAATTGACTTTTCTTTTTATAATATTTTTGTTTTTGAAAGAAACGCTGTCATAATCACCAGGCAATAAATAAATATAAAATAGCTCATTTTCTAATTGTTTTTTTTCCAAATAATATATCAGGTTTTTTAAGTAAGTACCAACTCCCGTTTGAGAATATAATCTGGCGTCAATTCCTATTTTTTTCATTTATTTAGTTAGATTTTTTTTAAAGTCAATTGCCAAATAAACTAATTTATTCGTAAGCCGATTATGATCTTTTGCGTAATGCTTGCTATAAAAAATTTTCATGGAATCATAAAAATGATCATTGGTTCTTTTTTGAATTTCAGTATTTTTTTTCTTTAAACCGGATACAGACTTTAAATGTAAAACCTGCCATAAGGGATAATAAATAATTTTGTACCCCAGTTCCTTTATTTTGAAGGCCATTTCAATATCTTCTCCGTAGGCAAAATAATCCTTGTCAAATCCCCCAATTTTATCAATGATCTGTCGTTTGGTAAATAGAAAGGCGCCCGTGGGCACGTCGATTTCGTGAATAGTTTTTAAATTTAAATTAATCAAATGATATCCACCAAATAATTTGTTTAACACTGGGATATTAGAAAATAATTTTTCTAATCCGGAGAAATATGTAAATGACCGCCATAAAGTCGGGAAACCTCGATGTGAGGCTGGATCAATTTCACCGGTTGAAAGAACCACTTTGACCGTCAAGGCCCCTAAGTTTTTTTGCATCTCCATTAGTTTAATAAGGTCTCGAAAATCTACCTCTGAGACAATTGTGTCGGAGTTGAGATATAAGATATATTTACCTTTACATTTTTCTAAGCCAAAATTATTACCTTTCCCGTACCCTAGATTTTTCTTACTCAAAAAAACATGAAGATTATCCCATTGTTTTTCCAGATCTAAAAGAAATTCAATGGTTCCATCAGTTGAATTATTGTCGACCACCACAATTTCATAATCAATCGGGTATTTTATAAGGTTACTTTTTAATGAAAGAAGGCATTTTCTTGTTGTCTCTCTTGTATTGAAAGAAACAACGATAACAGAAAGAGGGATCATAAATAAATGGTAAATTATCGTTTCGGTGACTGTTTCATTCTTCTTGCTTTTCCGCCTGTACCAACTTTTCTTGTTTCTTTCTTTCTCGGATCTCTTGTTAACAGTCCATTAGACTTTAGTAATGGTCTGTAAGCCTCTTTATCAACAACCAGAAGAGCTCGGGCTATTCCGTGAACCATTGCGTCCAATTGACCAGTGGTTCCGCCACCTTTTACAATTATCGAAACGGCAAATCGTTTTTCATTTTTCGTTAATGTCAGCGGAAAGGACAAAAACATTTTCTTATAAGTTTTGAATGATGTCTCATCAATAAATTTGCCATTTATAAAAATTTCTCCAGCTTTTATTTTCAATTTGCCAACCACTACTTCCGCACTTTTTTTTATCAAATAAAGTCGCACTCGAGCTACCGATTGTTTCCTGCGCCCGACCGCTTCGTAATAACTAATATCTTTAACTTTTTTTACCATAATTATTTATTTATAAATTTATTTTTAAAACCGTGTTCGGCATATGGGAATACATTAACCCTATTTAACCTATCACTACGAAATTTATTTTTGGCCAACATTCCCGACACGGCTCTTTTAATAACTTCTCTAGGATCTTTCTTGAGCAAATCGGCAAAATTGATTTTTCTTAAACCACCTGGATAACCAGAGTAGTTAGTATACTCTTTAGACAAGGCTTTTTTTCCGGTAATTACGACCTGAGAAGCGTTAATGACAACAACATAGTCACCTATATCCATATTAGGAACATAACTGGTCTTGTGCTTGCCTTGAACAAGTTTAACAATCTGTGGAGTTAAACGTCCCAAAACCTTTCCTGAGGCATCAATTAAATGCCATTTTCTGTCGATCTGTTTCTCTTTGGTTGGTTTTGTTGATTGGGTTAATTTATTCATATTTATTTCTGTTTAATAATTGGATAGACCCATTCGATACGAGCCGCTTCGGCCCCATCGGATTCCCTTTGTCCTAATTTAATTATTCTTATATAACCGCCATTTATCTTTGCGACCACCGGGCCAATATCTCGGTATGCGATCTCTAAAATTCTCTCATCATCGAGTTTTTCTTTCAAATAATTGACGTTTGCCTCGGTCCTGATTTTCATCTTTTCTACCAATCTTTCGATAACAGGCTTTATCGCTTTTGCTCTCGATAAAGTCGTTGACAACTTTCCTTTTAAAAAGAAATTCAACGCCAATTTTCTAGTCATAGCCCGATTGGCATCAATTCCATTACTAAATTTTATTTTTTTTACTCGATGTCTCATATTGATTTAGCTCAAACTAATTTCCATTTTCTTTAATTCTTCTTCAATCAATTCAATTGATTTCTTTCCAACCCCTTTCATTCCGGTTAATTTTTCTTTTCCTGTTTTAACAAGATCAGCGACTGTTTCAATTTTTTCTCGAAGCAGGGCATTGATCACTCTTGAAGGCAAATTCAATTCATCAATGATGATATCAAATAGCTTTTTATCAATGGCTTCTTTTTTTTCATCAGCAACACTGATCTGTTTCTTTAATTCTGGAGCATCTTTACCTGAAAGCAAATAATCAAAATATTCTCTCATCAGTTTTGAGGCTTCTTTGATTGCGTCTTCAGGTTTTATGCTTCCGTCGGTTTCTACTTCAATGATCAATCTGTCTGAATTGTCTTTTCTACCAATTCTGGCCTCTTCGACTTTGACGTTAACTTTTTTGATAGGTGAGAAAAAAGCGTCAACGGGAATATATCCGGTCTTTTTCTCTTCACGATCGTCAACCGTTGAATAGCCAACTCCAACTTCAACGATGGCTTCAAAAGAAAGTTTTGCTTTATCACTTGTCATTTCGGCTATATAAAAATCTCCGTTGATTGGTTTGACTTCGCCTTCCAGATCTTTAGCATATATTTTCTTGGAACCTTTACCTTCGAAACTAACCTTGTAAGGACCTCCGTCTTTGACATCAAATTTAAGCTGTTTCAAATTCAACATTATTTCTAAGATAGATTCTTTGACTCCAGGAATTACTGAAAAAAGATGAGGAGCTCCCTCAAACTTTATATTGGTAACAGCGACACCTTTTAAAGAAGAAAGAAGAGTTCTTCTTAGGGCATGACCCATACTTTGACCAAAACCTTGTGGCAATGGTTCAATAACAAACTTTCCGTAATTACCCTCTTCGGTTTTCTGGGTGAAAAAAATTGGACTAAACATATTTTTTGTAATCCGACTGAGTCGGGAACTATTAATTATCGAGAATAATATTCAATGATTAATCTCAGATTTATCAACTTTTCAATTACTTCTTGGGTTGGTTCTTTTATCAATTTTCCGATAATGGCTTTTCTTTCCAACCAAGAGGGTAGAATGACATCTTTATTATTCAAACAAGTTTCGATGTATGGAATTTTCGTCGTCTTTTCATCAACAAAACTTATCTCTTCTCCAACTCTAACCAAGTAGGAAGGAATTGACAATCTTTTTTTGTTGACAATAATATGCCCATGTGTGATCAGTTGACGGGCAGCTGCTCGAGTTGGAGCAAAACCCAAATGAAAAATTATATTATCAAGCCGGCTTTCCAAAGAATGAGAAAGGTAAGATGCCGTATTTCCTTTTTTCAAACTTGCCTTTTTAAAATAATTCTTTAATTGTTTTTCCGTAATTCCAAACATGTATCTTAATTTTTGTTTTTCTCTTAGCTGAGTACCTCTTTCTGACACTTTTTTTCTTTTTCGAATTCCATGTTGACCAGGAGGTACATTTAATTTCTTCAATAAACGGGCATGAGATTTAGAACCAACTGTTTTCAGTTCTAGATCGACTCCCTCTCTTCTTGAAATTCTATTTTTTGGACCTGTGTATCTCATATTTTTTTATTAAACCCTTCTAATTTTTGGAGGTCTCACTCCATTGTGAGGAACCGGGGTAATATCTATAATTCTATTGACATCGATCCTCGATGCCTTGATGGCTCGCAGTGATGCTTCTCTTCCTGGACCAATACCTTTGACCAAGACGTCGGCTACTTGAAAATCAAATTTTTCTTCAGCTTTTTTTATGGCATTTTCTGTGGTAACTGTCGCAGCATAAGGGGTTGATTTTCTCGTACCGGAAAACCCATGCATTCCACAAGACCCAACAACCAACGGATTGCCTTTTTCATCGGTAATGGTAACCAAAGTGTTATTAAAAGTAGAAGTGATGTAAATTTTACCTTTAAGAACACTTTTTTTTGCTTGTTTTTTTATCATATTAAATAATTTTATTTAGCCGCTTTAGTTTTAACTGCTTCGGCTGTCTTATTTTGTTCTAGCTTTGCCCACATTTCTTTCTTTAATGCTCCAACCGTCTTTCTCTTTCCTCGTTTGGTCCTGGCATTAGATTTTGTCCTTTGACCGTTAACCGGCAAACCACGTACATGCCTAATCCCTTTATAGCTTCCTATCTCTCTCAATCTTTTAATATTCTCATTAATAGACTCTCTTAAATATCCCTCAACTTTATAGTTTTTTTCAATGACTTCAAGGATCTTCTTAAAATCTTCTTCTGAGACTTCTTTAACTTTTTTACTGGCATCCACCCCTGTCTGTAATAAAACAGCTTTGACATTGGTCCAGCCGATCCCATAAAGAATCGTTAGGGCATAATCAATTCGTTTTTCATCCGGTAATGTAACTCCCATCATTCTCGCCATAATTTTTTATCCTTGTTTTTGTTTATGTTTAACGTTCGAACAAACAACATATAAATTACCTTTTCTTTTAACTATTTTACACTTTGGACAAATTTTTTTTACTGATGAGTGAATTTTCATATTTATTTTCTGTAAACAATTCTTCCCCTATTTAAATCATAATGTGTCATTTCCAGCTTGACCTTGTCGCCAGGAAGAATTTTAATATAATTCTTTCTCATCTTTCCTGACAGATAACACAAAATCACTTTTTCTGAGTTCAAAAGCTTTACCTTGAACAAGGTGTTAGGAAGGTTTTCAACCACCTCTCCCTCGACCGTAATCACATCATCCTTCATAAAGTCTATATTTTAACATAAAATAATTATATATTCATGTCAAAATTATTGGACCCTGTTCTGTAACTGCGATTGTGTGCTCAAAGCAGGCTGACATGCTCCGATCTTGAGTGATGATTGACCAATTATCTTCTTCATAAACCATGACATCTGTCCCCATTGCGTAAATTATCTCAATTGCGATCACCAACCCCTTCTTGATTAAGGTTGATTTGTTGATCGGTCGGTCGACAAAACCAAAGACATAGGGATCTTCATGTAATTTTCTTCCAATCCCGTGCCCGGTTAGTTCTTTTATTATAAAATACCCGTGGTCTACAATCTCTCTTTCTATTACTTCGGATATTGATCCAAGCCTCCCCCCTATTTTTGCTTTTTTAATCGCAAGATATAAGGTTTCCTCTCCAATTTTTAAAAACTTATTAATTTTTTCGTCTTTGCTCTGCCCTCCAACCACTCTGGTAATTGCATAGTCAGTATGCCAACCCTGAAATAACATTCCTATGTCCAAAGTTAAGGCATCCCCTTTTTTTAAAACGCGACCACTTGGCTTCGTATGTACGATTTGTTCGTTGATGGGTGTGCATGTGCTAAACTTATATCCTGATACCGTTTTAAACGAGGATTTACCACCTTGTTTCTTTATTAATTCTTCTGCTTTATCATCTATTTCTTTAGTAGTAACCCCTTCTTTTATTAAAGGCACCAAATCTTTAACCACCAATCTCAATCTTCTCCCCCCCTCGGCCATTATTGCAATTTCTTTATCTGTTTTCAGAGTTACCATTTATGAAAAATAAATTGTTCTATAAGTTAATTCAAGTTTGTCATGAAATTCTTCCCGTGAATAATTATTCTTAATAACAAAATCGGCATAAGCGATCGTCGGGCCCATATTGATCCCAACTATTTCGTTTATATCCCTTTCTTCACCATAATGTTCGGACAAATTATTTCTTTTTGAAATTCTTTTATATCTCAAGTGTTTTTCAGAATAAATACAAACGATTACTAATTTAATACTAGGAAGTTCTTTTTTTATATAAAGATACTCTTCCCAAGAACGCATTCCTTCAACAACTACTATCGAATTATTTTTTGAAGATTCCTTGATCTTTTCTATATTCAAAACCGCCATAGCTTCATTTCCGTATTTTTTTCTTAATTCTTCCCGAACCTTTTTATGAACTTTTTCGCTGTGAGGCAGGTTTTTTTTATCAATATAATCGTTGACAGTTTTTCCAAAAGGAATAACAACCAAGTTCTTTTTAATAAAAAAAGCAGCCGCGTCCGTCTTTCCACTGCCTGGCAGACCAACAATGGCAATTATGGTTTTTTGTTTTCTTTTCCAATTGGTTACTTGATTTTTTATTAATTGTTTGCCCAAACCTTTGAGGATCCCTTCATTGACCTCTTCTATCTTCATCGTCCCGTCCAATTCAATCAGTTTGTTTTCCTTTCGATAATACTCTATCACCGGTTCTGTAAATTTATAAAACAAACTAATTCTTTTTTTTAAGGCGGGCAATGTTTCGTCGCTTCTTGTATTGTCGTCACGGTGAAATAACCTCCAGATCGCCTCTTTTTGAGAAATATCAAGATATATCACCTTATCAACATTATTCTGAAACTCTTTCACCTGATCCAAGGTCCTTGGAAATCCATCTAGAATGTACCCCTTTTTGTATTCTGGACGAGATAAATAAGTATTAACGATCTCGATCGTTTTGACATCGGGAACAAGAAGTCCCGCATTAACCGTTTCTTTTATGTAGCGTCCTAACTGCGTCTTTTCTTTAGCAATCTCCCTGAAGATATGGCCGGTCGAAAGATATGGGATCTTCAACTGTTTTGATAATAAATTACCTTGAGTTGATTTACCCGATCCCTGAATACCAATAAGGACTAGCTTCATATGATTTTAATCTAATTTTTTTGTTTCTTTGTGGGCGGTATGTTTTCGACACTTTTTACAAAATTTATTCAGCTTTAAGCTTCCGGTCGTATTAACCTTATTTTTTTCAACCACGTAATTCACGGATTGACATACTTCGCATACTAAACCAACATCGATTCTTGAGCCTTTTTTAGCCATAATATTTTTTAAATTTATAACATCTGTTCCCTACTTCACAAATCTATCATAATTTCTCATCACTAATTGAGATTCGACTGTTTTAAATGTTTCAAGGATAACGGAAACGACGATCAAAATACCGGTTCCACCAATTACCAAGTTCGTCATACCGGTGAGCTTTGAAACCAAGACCGGCATAACAGCAATAATACCTAAAAATATCGCTCCAACGGTCGTGATCCTATACAAAATCCTTTGCAAATATTCTTTTGTGGCAGAACCGGGGCGAATTCCAGGAATGAAACCGCCCTGTTTTTGAATTTCTTCAGATATCTTTTGCGGATTAAAAACGATGATCGTATAAAAATAAGTGAAACCAACCACAAGAAAGAAATAGAAAAAGTTGTAGAAGAAACCAGTGGGAGAAAAAACCGTGGAAAGAAAGTTACCGATACCTGCTAGAGCTGGGTTCTTTACATACTTCAAAAAGTTACCGATCAACTGAGGAAATAGGACAAATGAAACGGCAAATATTATTGGGATGACTCCAGCCTGATTAAGCTTCAAAGGTAAAAAGTTAGTGGCTCCTTGATACATTCGATTTCCCTTAATCCTCTTTGCATACAATACTGGTATCCTTCTCGTCGCTTCGTTGATAAAGACAATCGCGGCAATAACAAACAGTGAAAGTACTAAAAAGATAATTATATTAAAAATAATTTCTTGGTTAAATACTGTTGCAGTCTGCCCTAACAAGACATGTAGCCTACCGACTATGCCGACAAAAATTAAGAGTGATATTCCGTTTCCGAGCCCAAACTCAGAGATCAACTCTCCGAACCAAACTAAAATAAAAGTACCGGCAACCATGGTCACTATAAACGAAAAAAATTCGATCGGACTTAAAACTCCAATTACCTTTTGATTTTTGAGAAGCATAAATATACCGATCGCTTGAACAATTGTTAATGGCACTGTTAGAATTCGGGTATATTGATTTATTTTTGCTCTTCCGTATTCTCCTTCTTTAGATAAATTCTCGAGGTGAGGAATCATCATGGTTAACATTTGCAAAACTATCGAAGCATTGATATACGGGTTCAAACCTAATGCCATAACGGAAAAATTTATTAACGTTCCTCCGGAAAATATATCAAGCAGTGAAAGAAACTGATTTTGTGAAAACAGGGCTCGAAGTTTGACTAGATTAATTGCGGGTACCGGTAAAAAGGCAAAAAATCTGAAGGCTAAAAAAATAAATAAAGTAAACAAAAGCTTTCTTTTTAATTCGGGGTCCTTAAGAAGGATATTGATTTTTTCGATTATTTTTTTAATCATTTTTTCGGTTCAACCTGACCGCCGAGTTTTTCGACAGCTTCCTTAACTTTTTTAGAAACAGGCAGTTTGACAATTAACTTTTTTTTCAACTGACCATTAGCTAAGATCTTTATCGGTAGATTTTCTTTACCATTGGTGATGATATTTTCTTTTATCAATGTTTCTCTGCTTACGACCGAATTATCAGCCAACTTATTTAGATCTTCTAAATTTATTATAAAAGCTTTTGCTTTAATGGAATTGTTTTTTCCTTTTCCTCGCAAAAGTGGAAACTTTTTAACAATTCTTCCCTGTCCGCCTTCAAAATGTAGAGGAACGCTTTCCCGAGCTTTCTGATGTCTGGTTGTTCCCCGTCCTGATTTGGAGCCTTTGCCACTACCCAACCCTCGACCTAATCGTTTTTTCTTTTTAATATTTACTTGTGGTAAATGAGATAAGAAATTATCCATATTTAAAATTTTGTGCGCAACATGCTCAAAGCCTTCATGATGGCATAAGTATTAACAATTTGATTTCTTGAACCAATGATTTTCCCTGAGGCATTTTCAACTCCGGCTAGATCTAAAATCACGCGAGTAACACTTCCTACTTTTAAACCTGTTCCTTCTGGGGCCGGTTTTAATAATATTCTGGCAGCTCTAAATTTTACTCTCACTTCATGAGGAATAGTTTTATTTCTCATGGGAACCGTGATCATATGCTTTTTTGCGTAACTAATCGCCTTTTGAATTGCTGGAGGAACTTCAAGTGATCTTCCTAATCCAATACCAACTTTACCTTTTCTATTACCAACAACAACTAGTGCAGAAAAAGTCACATAATTTCCACCGGTCGTTTTTTTAGAAACCCTTCTAATCTTAACGACCTTTTCTTGAAACTCTTTATCTTCTTGTCTATATTGATTGAACATTTTATTTTAGCAATTAAATTTTTAATCCGCCTTCACGCAATCCTTCGGCAACCGCTTTTACTCTACCGTTGTAAGCGTATGACCCTCGATCAAACACACCGTTTAATATTTTTTTTTCAATAAGTCTTTTTGCTAGCCCGACCCCTATTTTTTTTGAATCGTCACTTTTTTTACCCTTTTTAAAATCTGTTTCCTTTTTTAGATCAGTATTGGTGAATGATAAAATGGTTTTTCGAGCCACATCGTCTACGGCCTGTGCATAGATATATCGACTGGAACGAAAGACTGATATCCTAGGTCTATCGCTTGTGCCATGGATATTTGAACTAATCCTTCTTTTCCTTCTTAATTTGCGATCAAAATTTATTTTTGTCATATTTTTGATTATGCTGCGGCTCCGGCGGCTTTGGCTTTTTTACCAGGTTTAATTCTTAACTTTTCTCCCAAATATCTTATTCCTTTTCCTTTGTACACATCAGGTTTTCTGATCATCTTTATCTGGTAGGCGACCTGACCAACTAATTGTTTGTCGTGACCGATAACGGTTACCTTATTGTTTCCTTCGACCTGATATTTTATCCCTGGTTGCTTTTTAAAAGTTACCAAATAGGAATATCCTATTTTGAAAACCAGATCTTCACCCTGTAATTTTACAGTATAACCGGTTCCAACGACCTCTAATTTTTTCTCCCAAGGTTTTTCAACTCCAACCATTGCATTCCCGATCAACTGTCGATACAAACCATGCATGGATCTAACTTTCTTGTCATTATTTTTTCTTTCAATGGTCAAATTATTTTCACTCCGTACCAATGCCAATTCCATAGGGACATCAAAAGATATCTCGCCTTGGGGACCTTTAACATTGACTTTATTCCCGTCGATAGTTAAATTGACCGCGCCTGATATAATAATTGATTTTTCGCCGATTTTAGACATAAAATTACCAGAAACTAAATAATAATTCTCCACCCATCTTCGCTTTTTTTGCTTCTTTATCCGTCATGATCCCTTTGGATGTCGAAAGAACCGAGTATCCAAAACCGCTTAAGACCGGTTTTAAATTTTTGTACGATATATATAATCTCATTCCCGGTTTTGAATAAATTTTTACATCTTCAATTGCCGGTTTACCTTCTTCATACTTTAAATTGATTACAATATTTTTCTTGATTTCACCTTCGATGGTATAGCTTTCGATAAACTTTAGATCTAAAAGCTTTTTCAAGATAGCTGCCTTATATTTTGAATACGGCGACTCTATCGTTTCTTTTTTTGCCATATATCCGTTTTTTACCCTGATGATCAAATCTATGATTGAATTTTCCATATTTTTATGTTGCTTCAACAACTTTTTTAGTAACTTTTCCATGGCTTCTAAATGTTCGAGTCAGTGAAAATTCACCTAATCGATGTCCAACCATGTTTTCCGTTACTGAAACTTCTATAAATTTTCTTCCATTGTGAATCCCAAACTTGTGTCCGACGAAATCCGGTGGGATTTGACAGGCTCTTGCCCATGTCTTGATAGCTGTATTATCATTTGTCTCTTTTTGTTTCAGAACCTTTTTTAGTAATCTGTCGTCAATATACGGTCCTTTTTTTCTAGATCTGCTCATAGTGAAATTTTTTTAACTCCGGGAATATCTCCCTGTAATGCTTTTTCTCTAAAACAAATTCTACATAATCCAAATCTTCGCATGTACCCTCTTGATCTACCACAGATAGAACATCGGTTGTGAAACCTTACTTGAAATTTTTGTTTTTTCAAAAATTTAACAACATCAGATGTTTTTGCCATAATTATTTCTTAAATGGAATTCCTAACATTTCGAACAATTTTTTGCCTTTTTCTTTATTTTTAGCGTTGGTGACAACGGTTACTTGCAAACCTCTAATCTTATCAATTTTGTCAAAATCTATTTCAGGAAATATTATCTGTTCCGGAAAACCAAGATTAAGATTGCCATTCTGATCTATGTTGCTTTCAGTAACACCTCGGAAGTCTTTCAACCGAGGAACCACTATTTTAATCAATTTTTCCAAAAAATGATACATTCTTTTTCCTCTTAAGGTCACTTTAACGCCAATTGCCAATCCTTTTCGGATCTTAAAGGCTGAAACAGATGTTCTTGCTTTTGTGATCATTGCCTTTTGTCCAGCGATAGTTGATATCTGTTCTTGAATTTTTTCAATGACATTTTTATTAGTGACCGCCTCACCGGCACCAACGTTGATGGCGATTTTTATTATCTTAGGAACAGCCATCACATTCTTTACACCTAACTCTTTTGTTAGTTTTGGTGCTACTTCCAAATTATAAAAATCTTTAAATGTTGCCATATTTATATCTTGCTTTTGCATTTCTTACAAATTCTAAATTTTTTATCTTTCTCGATTAAAAATCCTACTCTAGCCACTTTTCCACATTTTGGACAGACAAGATTTAGTTTCGAAACATCCATTGGTCTTGGAATTTCAACGATTCCGCCCTGAGGCATTTTTTCATTTTTCTTTACGTGTCTTTTGTAAAGATTCATTCCTGTTACCAATACTTTATTAGAATTTTTATATACTTTTTCGACCACTCCACCCTTACCCTTATCTTTACCGATTGTGATCTTTATTTTGTCGCCTTTTTTCATTTTCATATTAATATATTTCTTCTGCTAAACTGGCAATTTTTGAAAAACCGTTTTCTTTAACTTCTTTTCCGATAGGACCAAAAATTCTTGTTCCTTTTGGATCTTTTACTTCTTTACTGGCCAATATTACACAGGCGTTATCATCAAATCTTATATAGCTTCCGTCTTTTCGTCTAACCTCTTTGGCTGTCCTAACGATAACGGCCGAATGAACTTCTCCCTGTTTTACCAAGCCAAAAGGTTGAGCTTCTTTGACGGTAATGTTTATTACCTCTCCCAAATAGGCAAATTTCCTATTACCTTTTTTGGCCATACCGATCATAGAGACCTTTTTGGCTCCTGAGTTGTCAGCCACATTCAACATTGTTCTTAATTGCAACATATTTTTACTTGTTTAATTTTTCAATAACAATAAAGTGTTTGTCTTTTGAGATTGGTTTTGTTTCTTCAATCTTGACTAGATCGCCCAATTGTAATTCAAGTTTTTCATTATGTACTTTATATTTTTTGTGTCGAATAATAACCTTATGATAGACTGGGTGTCTAAACTTTCTTTCTACCACAACCACCACTGTTTTAATCATTTTTGTCGAGACTATTTTTCCAATCAATGTTTTTTTCATACTGCTTTTTTTTCTGACAATACTGTTAATAAAACTGCTAATTGTTTTCTTTTTTTCACTAGGCTATTTGTATCTTTTGGAGGATTGCTCTTAAAAGATAACTGTGCTTTGGCAATTTCCTCTCTGATCAAACCGGCTTCTTTTTCTAGTTCTTTACTGGTTTTCTCGCTATATGTTTTAGTGATTTTTCTCATATTTCTTTGCTGACAATTTTTGTTTTTACCGATATTTTAGCAGCGGCATCGGTTAACACCTTAATTGATTCTTCTTTTGATAATCCGTCTATTTCAAATAAAATTCTTCCTGGCGTAACACTGGCAACAAAATATGCAACATCGCCTTTTCCCGAACCCATGGTCACTTCTGGCGGCTTTTTAGTAAAAGGTTTATCAGGAAATATTCTAAACCAATATTTTCCGCTTTTTCTTGTTCCTCGGGCAAAAATAACTCTGACAGCTTCGATTTCTCGATCTTTTATCCAAGCACTCTTCATCGCTTTCAAACCATAAAAGCCAAAGTTCAATCGATCACCTTTAACGGCTATCTTGCGAAACGTGCCTCTAAACTGTTTTCGATATTTTTGTCTTTTCGGTGCAAGCATATTATTTACAAATCCAAACCTTAACTCCTACATATCCTGATCTTGTTAGAGCTGGATATCTTGCCAGATCTACATCTTCTCTAATCGTTGATGTCGGAACTGATCCTAAGAAATATTTTTCGCGTCTGGAAATTTCGGCTCCACCGACTCTTCCGCCTAATTGAATCTTGACTCCCTTTGCGCCGGCTTCCATCACCTTATTCATGGCATTGTGGACGGTTGAACGATGTGGAAAACTTTTTACCAACTTTTCCGCAACGAGCTGGGCGACATAATAAGAATTCAAGAACGGTTTCTTTACCGGTTCGATCTTAATATCTATCTTTAATTCTTTAACCTTTTCGCCTTTTCTGAGATTATCAAGAACGAACTGCTTTATTTCTTCCAACCCTTTTCCACCCCGACCAATTATCATTCCAACCTTGACCGCATAAATAATTAAAGTGATTCTATTTATTGCTCTTTCAATATCAATTTGAGTGACCGAAGAAAAAGCCAACTTATTCATTAAAATTTTTCTTATTTTCAAATCTGATATCAAAGAATCTTTGAATGATCTTTTGTTTGAAAAGAACCATCTAGAGTTCCAATTGTATACTATTCCAAGTCTTAAACCCCTTGGATGAACTTTTTGTCCCATTTACTTTTTTACCTTGACCACCTTAGCTTTAGCAGAGGTGGTTTTTTTAACTTCTAATTTTTTTACTTCAACTTTTGGTTCAGTTTTTTTTGCTACTTTTGCTTCAAGAATAATCTTAATGTGGCTCATTCTTCTATTGATTGGCTTAGCATTTCCTCTTGATCCTGGTCGATATCGTTTTAATTTTTGGCCTTGTTCAACGGATAGAAGTTTAAAGTTTAACAGATTATCTTCTACTTTCAATATCTGTCGAGCGCTACTTATGGCTGATTTAATTGCTTTGTATAAAATAACTGCCGCATCGGTTCTTTCATACATCAAAAATTCCAAGCTGTCTACAGGGCTCAATTTTTTTATTGCCGGCAAATAAAAACGGGCCTTCTTCGGCGAAACTGGCAAATTGACAAAATAGGCTTTAGTTTCCATAATTATCGTCTACGTCTTTTAACAACTAATGATCTACTCCACTTATGTTTATTTCTGGTTCTTTTTCCTCGAGCTGGTTTGCCCCAAGGAGTTTTTGGATGCATTCCCTCTCCTGATCTTCCTTCTCCTCCGCCGTGTGGATGACTACGAGGATTTTGTGCCGTACCTCGAACTGTTGGCCTAATACCCATTAATCTTTTTCTTCCGGCACTTCCTATTATCTCATCTTTAAAGCTTATATTCCCTATTTGACCTACCGTTGCCCAACAGTCTTTAAAAAATCTCTGAACGGCCCCAGACGGTAATTTAAGGTGAATATATTTATCTTCTTTGGCGATGACTGAGGCGGCCGCTCCGGCACTTTTGATCATCTGGCCACCTTTTCCAATATAAAGTTCGACGTTATGAACCAAGGTCCCGATTGGAATATTTTTTAAAGCCAACGCATTACCTATCTTTATCTCGGCGTTTTCACTGGCAATAATTTTATCGCCGACTTTAAGCTTGTTTGGATAAAGAATATATCTCAGTTCATTATCTGTATACTTAACCAAAGCGATAAAAGCATTTCTATTTGGGTCCCTTTCGATCCTAATGACTTCCGCTTCCATATCACGCTTATCTCTTTTAAAATCAATGACACGATAAAATCTTTTTTGCCTTCCACCTTGATGTCGGACTGATATTTGACCACTATTATCGCGGCCCGATCTCTTTTTTAGGATCTGCATCAAGCTTTTGACCGGCGCGACTTTTTTAGATAACGTTTTTTTATTCATAATTATTTTTGTGGAAATAGATCAATTTTACCTTCGACCAATTTAACAAAAGCGATTTTTCTGCTAGCTGATTTCTTTAATAACCCTTTTTTTCCAACTTTTTTTTCTTTTCCTTTTCTTATCATCATCTTTACGGCTCCTGTTTTTACTTTATAAAGTTTTTCTAAAACCTGTTTGACCTGATGTTTATTGGCATCTTTATCAACCTCAAACATATAGACATTACTTTGGACCAAATTGGTCGCTTTTTCGGTGAGAACCGGTTTAATTAATATTTTATTTATTATCATTTTTTGGTTTACTATTAAAAACTTCTAAGGCGTTTTCGACAAAGATCAAATTATTACTTTTCAAAACTAAATAAGGATTTAGCGAACTTACATCGACAAATGATATATTGGTGATATTTCTCATCGCCAAAACTAAATTGTTTTTTTCCATTTTCTTCAAGACCATGAGATTGTTTTTACCGTTTAACTTCAAGTTTTTAAGAAAATCAACGACTATTTTAGTTTTTGGTTTCATTGTCAATGCTTTCTCATCTAAGCCTATTATTTTCTTTTCTTTCAATTTTGCCGATAAAGCTCCATATAAGGCGATCTTTTTTTCTTTTTTATTAAACTTCAAATTGTAGTCCTTTTGTTTTGGACCATGGGCAACTCCTCCACCGACAAAAATAGGAGCTTTGATCGCACCGTGTCGAGCTTTTCCGGTTCCTTTTTGTCTATAAATTTTTCTAGTTGAACCGACGACCTCTCCTCGTGTTTTAACTTTAACGTTTCCTTGTCTTTGATTTATTAAATAGACCCTTACCGCTTGAGCTAATAAGCTTTTATTTTCGGCCACGGCAAAAACTTCTTTTGGAAGCTCAATAGTTTTTAACTCTTTGCCTTCAATGCTATAAACGGACAAAGATAAATTAACCTTTTTTGCAACCGCCGTTTTAGTTTTTAATTCAGTTTTTTTTGTAATTGCCATATTTTTAGCCTCTAATTTCCAATAATCCGCCTTTAGCACCGGCGACCAAACCCTTAATTAATATTCCATTTTCTTTTACTTCAAGCACTTCAATATTTTTGATCGTCACTCTATCTGATCCCATTCGACCGGCCATTCTTTTTCCTTTGAAAACTCTTCCTGGAGTGGTCGTCATACCGATCGATCCTGGAGCTCTTTCATCGTGGGAAGCTCCGTGGGTCTGAGATCTACCTTTAAAACCATGACGTTTCATTCCTCCCTGAAATCCCTTTCCTTTTGAAGTCCCAGAAACGGTTATCAAATCACCACTTTTTATTAAAAGGGTTGGGTTGATAACATCTCCTGGAAAGATCTTTACTTCTCCAATCAAAACACCCTTCTTCTCTCCTTCTTCAATCAACTTAACTTTTTCTTTGTAATCTTCCAGTCTAAACTCCCTTAAAAAACGGAGCGGGGTCTTTATCCCCGCTTTTTCCAATTCACCTTTTACTGGTTTTTTAATATTTTTGGTTTGACCGAACCCGAGCTTAATGGAAAAATATCCACGTTTATCAGGGGTGGCTACACTAACCAAATGACAAGAAGCTGTATCAATGAAAGTAGTCGGAATCCTATCTCCGCTTTTATCAAATTGTTGGGACGAAATCGATTTCTTTCCTAAAACAAATGCTGGCATAATATTATTCCAAAAAAAACGCCCCAGATTGGGGCTAATATTCCAATCCGAAAATAAAAATCCTTAGTTCCCGAACAAAAGGATAATTAACATGTAACTTGCATTATATAATAATCATTTAAAATCTTCAAGCAGTATTTATTACATTTTTACTTCAACCTCAACACCGGCAGGAAGTTCTAGATGCATCAAAGAATC
>Ga0172379_10005654_pt1 | contig 17352 bp, 16 predicted proteins | sample GrowelOW334metaG_FD_119756 | JGI IMG/M metagenome (GOLD analysis project Ga0172379, IMG submission 119756) | Groundwater microbial communities from an aquifer near a municipal landfill in Southern Ontario, Canada - Groundwater well OW334 metaG | ecosystem: Environmental > Aquatic > Deep... | reverse complement strand
CTTCGTACTTCCCTTACTGCTTTTAAATGGACATTAAAAATGCTTTTAGATGGTGATGTTGGCAAACTCACCAGTGAACAAATAGCATTAATCCAAAAAGCATACGGTAGCAATGAAAATATGATCTCATTAATAAATAATTTACTGGAAGTAAATCATTCTGGCGAAAAAATATCTATTTCATATGACTTCAAAAAAACAGATCTTTTATACTTGCTTGAACAAACCCTACTCGAATTTTATGGTGAAACAACAAAAAAAGGAATTGAATTAATCTTTGTAAAACCAGAAACACCCATAAGTCATATAAATTGTGATGAAAAGACAATGCGTATTGTTTTTCAAAATTTAATTGAAAATGCAATTAAATATAGCAACAAAGGTGGAAAAATATTCGTATTTCTTAAACAAAAAGATAAAAACGTAGAAATATCCTTTTTTGATAATGGTATTGGAATTAGTGAAAGTGACAAAGAAAATATTTTTAAAAAATTCTACAGAACCAAGAGGGCTATTAAAAAAGACTCTGTAGGGTCAGGAATAGGATTATTTACAACCAAAAATATAGTCGAAAAACATGGTGGTAAAATATGGTTTGAAAATACCAAAGGAGGAGGGACAACCTTTTTTGTCACATTGCCTATTTTATAAATAATATAGTATAATATGCCTACGATGAAAAAAATATTAATAATTGAAGATGACAGTTTTTTACAAGGCCTTGAGGTTGGTAAGCTTGAAAAGGAAGGATACAAAGTTATCACAGCTTCCTCAGGTGAAGAAGCAATGAAGAAAATAAATGAACCAGACATAAGCGCGATTCTTCTCGATTTGGTTCTACCAAATTTTGACGGATTTGAAATTCTTAAAAAAATCAGAATGACTGATGGATTGAAAGATATTCCTGTTATTGTTTTCTCAAATTTGTCCGAAGAAAAAACAGTAAAGCAATCACAAAAGCTTGGTGCTACTGACTTCATGGTTAAGTCAAACTTTACTTTGGATGAACTTCTAAAACGTATAAAAGCTAGTTTAAAATAAACAACAATGCGAGAGATAAATAAAATACAAGCAATAATACTTTTTATTGTGTTTGTAGCTATTGGTGGAATAATATTATACGGGGGAAACACAACGAATAACTTTTCTCCACTTGATTATGTATTTAAATGATAGCGTTGAATCTCATTTTAGAATAAGCTTAGATCAGAAAAAAGCTCTGTCCCGACTTGGTATAACCAAAGTCGGTGATTTGCTATATTACTTTCCAGCTCGATACACAGACCTTAGTGAATTTCGTCATATTAATACATTGAAAGACGGCGAAACTGCAACAATAATAGGTATAATATCAAATTTAAAAATCCAAAAAAGTTTTAAAAATAAGGTGGCTATGGGTAAGGCAGTCATCACAGATCTTACAGGTAAGATAAATATAATCTGGTTTCATCAGCCATACTTGGCAAAAATGCTAAAAGACGGTTCAACAGTTAGAGTAACTGGTAAAATATCCGACAATAAAAATTATGGGCTGACACTTACCAACCCAGAAATAAATAAAGAAGACGTGTTGCCTATTGATTTACACGATTCACTTTTTCAGAAAGATGTGGAAGGTGGACAATACGGATTCCCTGTCTACCCAGAATCAAAAGGTATAACCTCCAAATGGATGTACCACGCAATCGGGAAAATCTTAAAAAATGATTCTATAAAAAATATTCCAGACTATTTAGATAAAGAACTTTTAGAAAAATATAAATTACCGAGCTTACACACCGCACTCATCTGGATACATTCCCCTCAGAAAAAGGAACATGCAGAAATCGCTCGCAAAAGATTCGCCTTTGAAGAAGTATTTTTTATCCAACTAGCCCGTCAACAAGAACGCAAAAGATATGATGAATTATTTTCATACAAGCTCATAATCAAAGATGCTGATATCAAAGACTTCACATCGAGGTTTCCATTTACTCCGACACAAGCGCAAGACAATACGATAAAAACAATCCTCGAAGATTTAAAAAAAGATAAGCCGATGTCTCGCCTTGTCGAAGGAGATGTGGGAAGTGGTAAGACTTTTGTCGCAGCAACGATCGCTTATGCAGTAATAAAAAATAGACCTGTCGGGCAAACTTTCGGTAATATCCAAGTCGCATATATGGCACCAACTGAAGTCCTCGCTGTACAACTTTTTGAAAATTTCACAAAATATTTCGAGCACACCGGTATCTCAATAGCCCTCATGACGTCCTCGGGGTGTCGCAAATTCCCAAGTAAAAGCGCTCATTTTGAAAATGGCGTGCAAATAAAAACTTGGACACCAATATCCAAAAATCAACTTTTAAAATGGATTAAAAACGGCGAGATTCCAATAATCATCGGCACGCATTCACTGATATCAAAGTCTGTAGAGTTCGAAGACCTCGGACTTGTCGTCATAGATGAGCAACACCGATTCGGCACAAACCAAAGAATGAAGCTCGCAAAAAAGGAAGGTCACTCCCCTCACTATTTATCTATGACTGCTACTCCTATCCCCCGCACACTCGCGCTCACAATATACGGCGATTTAGATTTATCTATCATTGACCAAATGCCCGAGGGCAGAAAAAAAGTCATCACTGAGATAGTTAGTGAAAATAAAAGAATTGAAGCTTATGAAAAAATAAAAAAAGAATTAGAAGCTGGCAGACAAGTTTATATTATTTGCCCAAAGATAGAAAGTGGAGAGGAGGTCGGAGAAGTTGCTAGCGAGGGGCTTTTGAGCTCGACGGAGCGAAAACTGAGCAAATTTTCAGCAGAAAATTTGCGTACCCGAGAGAGTAACTTCTCCGACCTCCGATCCGTCACATCAGAAGCCAAAAGATTAAAAAAAGAAATATTTCAAGATTACAATATTGAAATAATGCACAGCAAAATGACAAAAGACAAAAAAGAGAAAGTCATGCGTGATTTTACTGAACACAAAATTGATATATTAGTATCTACATCAGTGATCGAAGTTGGCGTAAATGTACCAAACGCTACTGTCATCATTATCGAAGGAGCAGAGAGATTTGGACTCGCTCAGCTTCACCAACTTCGCGGACGAGTGATCCGCTCCACACATCAATCCTATTGTTATCTTTTTGCCTTCGCCTCGTCGAAGCCTTTGGCGAAGACGGGTGATGCTGAAGCCGCCTTCACTAAAGTTACGGCGAGCCAAAGTAAGACGATGGATAGGCTAAAAGCACTGACAAAAGCCACCAATGGATTCGAGCTTGCCGAGCTCGACCTCTCACTTCGCGGAGCAGGGCTCCTCGGTGGCGACAAACAATGGGGTATCACAGACCTCGGCATGGAAGCCTTGAAAAATATTAAAATGGTAGAAGCCGCCCGCACTGAAGCGATCAGTATAATCGAACACGATGTTGACCTACAATCTCACCCCCTCCTCTCCGATATGGTCAAATCCAAAAATATCAAATTGCATTTTGAATAAATCTATATTTCATAATAGTCTCGACTATTATACAATCTACTTCATTTTGGTCATTTTGACTAAAAATGCTTTATTTCAAAGGATTAATATGGTGACCAAAATCTAAAATCACTTGTTTATATGAATTAAAAGTTATCCACATACAGATAATTGACTAATTAGTGATATTAAACTATCATTAATAGTATGAATAATTATATCAATAGAAGTATTTTACCTCAAATAAAAGAATGGCTTTCTTATAATAAAATTGTAATTCTATATGGACCAAGACAAGTAGGAAAGACCACCTTGGCTAAGCACATACTTAAAGAAATAACTGGAGGGGAAAGTGGTTTTATTTCTTGTGACCAAGGAAATGTATCGGAAATTTTTGCCAGTCGTGATCCTGAAAAAATTCGTAAATTTTTAGGTAGTGGAGATTTGTTTGTGTTAGACGAAGCTCAAACAATAACCGATATTGGAATAATCCTAAAGGTTTTTTACGATGCATATCCACAAATAAAAATTATTGCTACTGGATCTTCTTCGTTTGAATTGGCAAACAAAATTGTTGAACCACTAACCGGTAGAGCAAAAGAAATAACTCTTCTTCCTCTCTCATGGAGTGAAACAAAAGACTTCTTACAAACGCACAGAAATCAAGGAAACATCTTCGAGAGATTTTTAAGATTTGGCGGATATCCAGAAGTCTTACTTGCAGAAAATGATAATAAATCAATCTCTATACTTGAAACAATTGCGAGTAGTTATCTTTATAAAGATATTTTTATTCATGAAAATATTCGTAAACCAGAACTAATAACAAAAATATTAAAACTTCTCGCAAGACAAATGGGTAATGAGGTTTCATATAATGAAATTGCAAACGAGCTCGAAATAAATAGAAACACAGTAGTAAGGTACATAGAATTACTAGAAAAAACCTTCGTTATTTTTAGGCTTCCTGGTCTTGAAAGAAACCGCCGTAATGAAGTCGGTTCAAGAAAAACAAAAATCTATTTCTACGATACGGGTATCAGAAATGCAATAATCCAAAGCTATGGAACACCCGAGAATAGACTAGATACTGGTGCTCTATGGGAAAATTTCTGTATCTTAGAAAGAATAAAGGAAATTTCTTTCCGCGGAGAACATCGTACAAATTACTTTTGGCGAACCAGTAATGGTAACGAGATAGACCATATAGAAGAATTTTCTGATCATTTTAATTGGTTTGAATATAAATGGGGAAACAAAAAAGAAAATAAGAATTCTGTAAAAATTTTTAAAGAAACCTACAAAAACTCAGATGGTATTACTGTAAACAGAGAAAATTTTGAGGATTTTCTTAAATTTAATTTATAAAAATATACCGATCTACAATCTCATCCCCTCCTCGCCGAAATGGTCAAATCTAAAAACATAAAATTGCATTTTGAATAAAAAAAAAGAACCCAACGAATTCGTGGGTTCTTTGAATGTTAATCCTTAACTGCTATCTATTAGAGTAACAGTCTTCATTGCAATACTCAGATCCATCAGTTGCCCGGAAGCAAACTGGGCATTCACGTTCTCCAGACCTCAAACTGGGAGCTCTTCTAAAAATGGTCCATTCTACTCCATCCTTAATTCTTGTGCCATATTTAACTCCCTGAATTAATAATCCTGGACGTAAATCATCAGTTCTTACTTCTGATCTTCCACCTCTTCTGGAAATAAAAACTGGATACTCATATACTTCATAATTGTCTGCTAAATTATTTTCATTAATGAACTTTTCTGCATCTTTTACAGAATGAAAAATAAGAGCTTTATCGGCATAAATAGTATGTTCACAACCATATCGTTCGTGAATCGTTTCTAAATAAGATTTAGACAAATTATCATCTTTTTTTACTATTGAATACTTTTCCATTTTGTTTATTTTTTTAATTAATATTTAAGATTAAATCGTAAATCAAAGTCCTAGTTATAAGGCTCTGGTCTACGACTTAATCACTTATTAACTATAATTTAACAAAAATGAAGGTTATAACTATTTAATTTTAAAACAACAATTCTGTTTCGTCCTTTTGGACTCATCAGCTTGGATTACATCCAAGGACAGAGGTAGGGTTTTTATTTTGAAACCCTACCTGAAATTTTATTTTACTCACAAACAATTTCAGTGAGTTTATAATACCTTTCCTCAAAATTTGAAAGTATTTTTGCTATTTTTTCTTCTTTTACATAGCAAAGATGGTGGCGTATTTCTGGATAATCATCTGATCCATACTTAAACGACCATAAAAAAACTGGCCGCATCTCTTTTTTAAGTCCCTTCACGAACTCAATGACTTTTGTTTCTCCAGCATATGAGATCATGTTTAACGGAACTCCAACTATGTCAATTTCTTCACCCTCATATTTATATGAGGTCATATCCCCAACTTTTTTTCTACTTAGAATAATTGAATTTCCTTCAGCATCAAAGATGCAAAAAACATTTTCGCCTGTAATCCTGTCTCTTGTGTATCTATTTAATAGAGAAAACTCAACAAGTTTTTCTGGAAAATTTAATTGGTTCTTAATTCTATCGCTAATTGTTTTCATTTTTTTAAATTTTACATCCTCGCAACCTTGTCCGGATTATTTTAAATTCCATCATTAATGAAATCCAAAATAATCCGAGCAAAGTGCTTAAAAAATGAAATATCTTCTATCTGTTTTAAAAGAACATTACTTAATTAACTCTGCTCATAGTATAGCACTTTATTTAGATAATGTCAATGCTATGTGATAGTGATGAATTTATAAGACTAAGTATATTGATAAATAAGGATATATTTGTCATGTGTATTGTCACACTTGCGTGAAAATAATGACTATGATATACTTTAAGGAGTTATTAATTAACTTTTAATAAAAATATGAGCCAAAATAATGATGAAAAAATATTAATAGAAGCGGGGTTGTCTGAAGAACAGTCCGCTATATATAGTGCCCTACTCGACAAGGGGCCATTAAAGGCTGGAGCTATCGCGTCTTGGACTGGCATAAAAAGAGGGCTTATTTATAAAGTCCTCGATCAACTCGAAAATATGGGTTTAGTTTCCAAGAAAGGTGGTGAGGGTACTGTGGCTGTATTTGCCCCAGAGCACCCATCTGCACTAACAAAAATAATGGAACGCAAAGAAAAGTCTTTGGCACTAGCCAAAGAAGTAGTCTCCTTCTCTCTCGGTAATCTTTCTTCAAAGTTCAATCTTCTTTCTGGTAAACCAAATATACAATTCTATGAAGGAAAAGAGGGGGCAATGAAAGTGGCTCTTGATTCTCTAAATTCAAAAACAGACATCTGCTCTTTTGTAGACACAGATACTCTTTTAGCAATTTATCCTGATCTAAATAAAGAATACTCTAGTAAAAGAGTGAAAAATAATGTTAAGAAAAAAATAATATCCACAGACTCACCTATTGTCCGCGAAGCAGTCAAAACTGATGATAAAAATCTAACCGAGCAAAGAATAGTAAAACAAAAAATCCACTTTGCAACAGTTGTAATGATTTATGACAACAAAGTAAGCTTCATTACACTAGACCCAAAAAGAAACATCGGAATCATCATAGAAGATCCAGATATTTACAAAACCAACAAAGCGATATTTGATTATATCTGGGATACAGCAGAACAACTCTAAGCTACGGCTTCCAACTTTTGTCTTCCCTCCATTACTATACTTTTGTTTTTTGGTCTTTCAATCTCATAATAAAGTTCCCCGGCGTTCTCTTCTAAAGGTAATTCTTTTACTATCTCAAACCCAAATCTTTTCTGATACATCGCAAGCACTTTATTTTTACTGTGAACTAATGCTTTAATATTAAAATCTTTAAACTCATTCATAATAGACACCATAACAGCATTACCAATAGCAGGGTTCCTCACGTCATCTATGAATGTAAGCCCACCAATATGTAGAGTATCTTCACTCTCTTTGTAAAAAGTAGCGAAGGCAACTATCTCATTATTGAAACGAATATTAAACACAAAGGTATCTTTATTATTTAAAGTTTTCTCAAATTCGTCTTTTAGAAGTTTTATGTGTTCTTTATTTTCATAAGTTTCCTCGGGTCTACCTTTTTCATATACATCCACAATCTCTTTCTTAACAGTCTCAGACAAATCATTTGCTGAAATCTTTTCTATAGTTGTATTTTTGATTTCTTCTATTGGAACTTTGATACCTTGTTTATGAAGTTCAACATATGATTGACCCATTATTACGCTAGAAATCTTTACATTTTCTAATTTCTTTATGATATTTTCCTCTTTTAACTCTTCGTCATTTTCTAAATCATCTGCCACACGAGTAAGAAGTTCGGCTCCTTTTTTGAGCAATGACTCTTTGACTGATATAAAAACTTCATTTGGTACACTTTCTTTTTCGTACAACTTTTTGACTTCTTCTTCTGCTTTGTTCACACTATCTATTATTTCTCCATATTTAGTGAAAACTTTCTTAGCAGTTTCTTCTGGTAATTTCTCTCCAAGATTAATAATCTTGTCACCCATTTCTTTACCACCTTGCTCAATGGAGAGGAAAGTGCGAAGACCATTAACTCCATATTGTTTTGCAAATTCTTTTTTATTCGCAATACTTTCATTCGTACTATTTTTTATATACCCAATCATAGCAAATTGTTCTGGAATCGACAAATCTGCCAAACTGACATTGAACTCTTTCTTGAAAACATTTCGCACTTTGTCATTTAAGAATATTGAGTATTCCAATAAATCTTGGATTTCTGTTTTTTCATCGTCACCTTTTTCTATCATGTGCAATTCCTTGGTAGAAAATTTATGGAAAAATGAACCAAGCTGGTCAAAACACTCAAACAGCTCTTCTTTAGAAGTTTCTTCTGTTTCCCATTTATTATCTTTAGTTAAATCATTAACTTTTTTAAACAGTGACTCAATCTTTTCCTTATCTTCTGTCTTTGAAAATGCCAAACCATCATGGTCAAGTGAATTTTTTTCAATATACTGATTACTTGAAGCAAGTTTATAGTTTTGAGATGAGTAAGTATTCTCATTGTCTTCTTTCTCAGAAAAAGAAGACAGGTATAAATGTAAAAAATAATTACCGTAAGGTTTTGATTCCCTTTTTAGCCAATCTTCTTCTTTGGAAACAAGTTTATGACGAAAAGACTCATGTAATTTTTCTTTATATAAAACAGGAATAAAAGCACTTGTCTCAATAAAATCTATAACATCAACCTTATTAGAAAAAGAACCATTCTCATAACTAGAAACTACCACATCAAGATATTCTTTCTCTTTATTTTTTAATTCTTCATAATCTTTATCGTTATTAATCTTAAGAGAAAATGACTTATTTATCGCACTATCAAGATCATATCTCAAGCGAGCATATGTAATCGAATCATTAATAATCAAAGGGAAATACTTTTTGAATGTTTCAGGGGTAATATCTTCTTTTTTAATATTTTCTAAATTAACCTTTTTATCTTCTGTTGATGGTGGAAATTCTGGTTTCATAAGTTGTATTATATCATTTTTGGTGGAGAAAATGGAGTCAGGCGGACAATAAAAAATCACACTGATGCGTGCTTTTTTATTGTCCGTCCTCTAGGATTCGAACCTAGGACCCCAGAGGTATAAGCTCTGTGCTCTAACCAACTGAGCTAAGGACGGAAATTGGTTATTTGAAACTAAATCCAACTTTATCTTACTAAACTGTTTATTAACCAAAACAGCTAAGGACGGAAATTGGTTATTTGAAACTAAATCCAACTTTATCTTACTAAACTGTTTATTAACCAAAACAGCTAAGGACAGAAATTGGTTATAAAGATATATTACAGAAAAAATGGCTTATTTGCAAACAGCTACATAAACACAAACGAGCTATTGCGCAATCTTATGTTGTAGTATATAATACAAAGTATCAATACGAAAAAGGATCCGAAAGGTGTCAGTGCCTTAGGAGCCTTTTTCATTTATACTCAATATAAACTTTTAAATTTTCCAAATAATCAAAATATTCTGAACCGAGTATTTTATAAAGGGACGATGCAAATTTTTTGTTTGGAAAAAGTATCTTCTTGAATCTATCTTTTTTTATAAGATAATCTACAACTTTTTTATAATCTCCATCACCAGAAACCAAGACTATTTTCTCAAAATTTTTATTTTCTAAAAGACTTTTCATTATCTCAAAAACAATATCAGTATCAACATTCCCTTTCTTTTTTGTAGCAACATATTGATTGTGTTCTTTAAAGACAACAATAAATCCAGCTCTTTGTATTTCTTTATACAATTCATCATTTTCTTCATTAAGATAACCAAGAAAATAATAAGCTTCTGATACTTTATATTTATCTTTTAAATATATTTTTAATTTAGATAAATCAACAGTCCAATTATCTTGTTTTGTTCCAAGATATAAATTTTGTCCATCTATAAAAGCTAAATTATTTTCTTTATCCATTTTGTATTTTTATGCCTCTAGTTTCTTTGGCAAAATTCCATTCGCGATTATTATATCGTTGTATTCGTTTTGTTCAAGAGTTTCTACTTCTATTAGTTTGCCTGCAATAGCATCGAGAACTTTTCTTTTTTCAGACAAAACTTTTTTAGCTAGAGCAAATGCATTATTCATTATTTTTGAAACTTCAGAATCTATAAGAGCACTAACTCTTTCGGAATATTCTTTATCATTCACCCCTTGTCCAAACATTGTCCTACCTCCATCACTTTCGAGAGCGATAGGCCCGATCTCGGTACTCATCCCCCATCTGGTCACCATTGCACGAGCGAGACTTGTCGCTACTTGAAGATCATTGGACGGCCCAGTAGTAATATCTCCAAAGACCATTTCCTCTGCTACATATCCACCGAGAGACATTGCGATATCATCTAGGAATTCTTTTTTGCTCTGCAGGCGACGCTCTTCGAGTGGAAGTTTGAGGGTGTAGCCTCCTGTATTTCCACGAGAAATAATAGAAACTTTATGCACTGGATCAGCATTCGGCAAGACAGATGCCACGAGTGCATGACCAGCTTCATGATACGCAGTGATTTCTTTTTCTTTTTTGGAAAGTAAATGACTCTTTCTCTCTGGACCCATCATTACTTTTTCAATAGAACGAATCAAATCAAACTGCGCAACTTTTTTCCTGTCTTCACGCGCAGCGAGTATTGCTCCCTCATTCATCAACGAAAATAAATCTGCACCAGAGAATCCAGGAGTACGCTCTGCCACAACTTTCAAATTCACATCTTCTGCAAAAGGTTTCTTCTTGGAATGAATGGTCAAAATTTCCAAACGGTCTTCTCTGTCTGGTAAATCAAGCACGACTCTCCTATCAAAACGTCCTGGGCGAAGGAGTGCTGGATCAAGCACGTCTCCTCTGTTTGTAGCAGCCATAACTATCACTTTTTCATTTGGCTCAAATCCATCCATCTCAACTAGAATCTGGTTCAATGTCTGCTCACGTTCATCATTACCACCACCGACACCAGTACCGCGGACACGCCCCACAGCATCGATCTCATCAATAAATATAATAGACGGCGCAGCTTTCTTTGCCATTTTAAATAAATCACGTACACGACTAGCTCCAACTCCGACAAACATTTCTACGAATTCACTTCCTGACAAATGAAAGAACGGCACAGCCGCCTCACCTGCTACAGCACGAGCAAGCAACGTCTTCCCTGTCCCCGGAGCACCAGTAAGTAAAACTCCCTTTGGAATTCTTGCACCAATATCTAGAAACTTTTTCGGATTACGCAAGAAGTCTACAATCTCTTTGAGTTCTTCTTTTGCTTCTTTTGCACCAGCGACATCTTTAAAAGTAACTTTATTATTTTTGTCATCTGGGTCTGTGATACGAGCTTTTGATTGTCCAAAAGTAAACGCTTGCATACCGGCGCCCTTCACCTGGCGAGTGAGCATCCAAATAAAGAAACCGATAACTACGATAGGAAGAAGGAATGGCAAAATATTTAATAGCCAGTAACCAAAACCAGATTCATTTTTAATTTCAATTGGAGTAGTAGCGAGCTCTGCTGGAGTAACACCATAATTAGAAAGAGTTGTGGAAAGAGAGCTTTCTATTTCTTTTTTTGCTTTACCTTTTGTTCCATCCTTAAATGAAACATTAACATCCCCTCCTGAAACTTCTATTTTTTCAATAATTCCAGTTGTGACACCCTGAGTAATGTCAGATATGGTTAAATTTTTAATTTCCTCTGGCTTTTTTGCAACTAGAGTATATATAAGAGTAATGCTGATAAATATAAAAACTGCAATTACTATTTGATTAATAATATTAGGAGTTTTTGGCATTTTAAGATTATTGGGTGATTGTGGTTTGTTTTTTTTGTTTTGTTCCATAGTCTTCGCATTATACACTAGAATAGATAAAAATAAAGCTAAAAATAATCTAACTATTTTTAAGCGATAGCGTAAAATAAGTTAGATAAAATATTTTTAATATTTATATTCATACAGCAAATCTAAGAAATTAAACAAAAAACACCTCCGATAAATAATCAGTGGTGTTTTAAAATTTTTGGGCTACAACGCCAACCCATTGAGTCTCGCCATTTGTAATATTAAACGGGGACAAACTTACTCAGCATATATTTTATGTGTGTTGACTGAGGATCCAAGCACTGTGGCTTAAACAAATTAAAATCCTAAAAACTTATTATCTTCACTTCTTCATAACAAAGATTTTTAAGTACCTTTAATGATTTTTAAAGATGCTGTTACATGATAGCATATTATAAGCATCCTGTCAAGAGACAGAAGGGAGTTTATTTTTAAGGTCGTTTTAAAGGAATATGATAGAATATAGAAATGCCAGTTTATATAGACAATAGAAAAGCGCACTTCAATTACAGTATAGAAGAGACTTTCGAAGCAGGGATAGAACTATCTGGATTTGAAGTAAAAGCAATAAAAGCTGGTACGGGAACGATAACCTCGTCTTTTTGTATTGTCCGTGGTGGCGAAGCATACATCATCGGAATGCATATCCCCCCTTACCAACCACACAATATAGACCCCGGATATGATCCAGATAGGAACCGTAGACTTCTTTTATCAAAGAAAGAAATAAAAACACTAGCAGAAAAAGATAATATCAAAGGATTGACTCTAATACCTATTTCATTGTATAGTAAAGGACGCTATATCAAAGTATCTGTCGCTGTCGCACGTGGAAAGAAAGAATTTGATAAACGAGAAACTATCAAGAAACGTGACATTGATAGAGAAATAAGAAGAGAGTATAAGATTAATTAAGAATTAATAATTAGGAATTAGGAATTAGGAATTTGAAATTCTTAATTCGTAATTATTAATTGATAATTAAAATTTTCTTTGAAAATTTTTTGGGGATGATCGGCTTCGACAAGATGAATCATCTTATATATGCATGTAAAGTACTCAGGAATCTTTTAAAACTTCTTGGAAAAGACTAAGTGCAAACAAAGTCGCTTCAGTAAAGTCTCCATATTTTGGAAACTTTGCTCTTGCTTTCGCCTAAATTTAGGTCCGGCAAGTGTCTTCCCTTTTGACATCCGATGTAAAGGGAGGGCATAATTTATCGGGTTACGATTTTACAACCGCTTGATGTAAAATCCGACAATTAAAAGCTCGGTGTTTATCTTTCTTATATATTCTCTAGGATAAATGTTTAAACCCAATTGAATATATTACACATGTAGACTTCTATAAGATTTCCTTTTGCACGCGGGTTCGATTCCCGCCATCTCCACATAAGAAAAAATCTCTCAGAAATGAGAGATTTTTTCTTATGTGGAGATGAGAAATGTGTCTGCACACATTTCGTGCGGGAAGCGAAAGACTTTTCGTTCTCTGTTGTTAAACAGAGCGAAAAGTACCTGACGATGTAATCATCGATAAGCGTACTCGCGGTCCCAACTGATTTTAAATTTAAAGATTTTTTAAATATTCATCAATCCTTCCCTTATCTTCATTTTCTTTGTCACCTTTAAAATATACTTCTATAAACAAGAATTTAATTTTATCTTCTTTGTAAGAATAAATTAACCTTATACACCTAGACCTCAATGACTCGCAATGTATTTTTACTTTTACAATCTTTATATTCTCAAAAGATTTTAAGATTATAAAGTTTTTACCAAAACCAGTTGGCTTAGTTAACAAGATTGGCTTTATATCCTCTATATCAGATTCTATTGTTGGATATTTTTTTGAAAGTTTTCTTAACTCTTTCTCAAATTCTGGAAGTTGTGTAAATATCGCCATAAAATTTATTCATCAGAAACAGACGTTTCATCTGGACGATAGAAAACATGTCTATAATTAAGCACTTGCTTATCTTTGGCGACTTTCCACGGTGTGTCTATGTGTGATAACTCAGACAACTCTTTTGCTGTTTTTGAAGCTAGCCTTTCAAGTTCATCATCTATATGCTTTAGTTCTATGGCAGACAACTCTGATACATTTGGATCTCTTGTCGCAAGATATTTCTTTTGATCATAATTAAAATATTTACTATTCACTTCCACTAAAAGACCTTTTTTTTCTAATTCCCTTGAAATTTTTGCAAATGATACAGGGCTTGGTCCATGAATATTTTTAATATAAGTTGCTCCCATCAAATATTTTTGATTTTTTTCATAAAAGTCAAAATCTATAAAATATAAAAGTTTATATAATGCTGTCTGTCCTATATTTGGACGACTACCCACTTTGCTTATTATATAAAGTAAAACTTGCTTGAACTTTTTTACATTATCAGGCGGAATTTCCTTTGGTTTAATTTCAATAACATCATTTGATTTTAGAGTTTTATTCTCTATCAAACTTTCATCCGAAATATCAAAAAGTTCAGCCAAAATAGATAATTGCTCTTCTGTTGGCTTAGACAAGCCTTGTTCTATTTTAATATATGTTGGGCGAGAAATACCAAGACTTTCAGACACTTCAGACTGCGAAAAACCTGCTAATAATCGCTTATTTTTTATAGTTGTAGACATATTTATATATTAACACATTTTTAGAAATGTTAACAATTTGACTGTGGATAATGTAAAAATGTAAGGCATCCCCCTTTTTATTACCCCACCAATTCCAACTTTTGAATTCTTTTTAACTTCTTAATCCTCGCTTCCTCCTTGGATGCAAGGGATCTATTCTTAAACTTCTTCGAATAAACCAATACAACTGGTCGTCTTGCTGAAGTATATTTTGCACCTAATTTACTACTATTGTGTTCACCAACTCTTCGTTTTAAATCTGTAGTAATGCCAGTGTATAAAGTTTTATCGAAGCATTTTAGTATATAGAGGTGGTACATAATTTAGATAAACTCAATAAGTCTTTTTTGTGAACTTTTTTTACAAATTTTCTTGATATTTCTTAATCATCTCAATATCTATCCTATCTTTCTCTCTACCCATGGCCGTCTTAAATTTAATTAATTCATCTAAATTCATAAATGGGATACCTTCTATAACCAAGGCTGAAGATATGGCCTCTTTTGTTGTTGTATAATAACCCTCCCAAAATAATTCAGGAATTATTTCAAAAGTATCATCCACAAGAAAAATCTTATTATACTTCTCATATTCTTTCCATTCACCTCCTTCTCTTAATTTCTGATGCAATTCTTTTGTAACCGCAATATCAATATCACTAGCAGGTCTTATCCCAAGTACATCCATAGTCCCACTTCCAACAACTACATATTGATCAAGTGGAAAATTTAATTCTTTTATTTTTTGGATTATGTTCATAATATAATTTTTTAAAAATCTTCTCTCTTCAAATACTTCAACAATGTATCTCTCAGAGCATTCATAATAAAAGGTTTTCGGAAGCGAATCATTTCATCTAGATATATACCAATTTCATCATTTACTTCTTTAGAATAATTATCTAAATGATCTCCTAAATATTTTCCTCTATTTAAAACACTCTGATGATATTCTGGCAAAATAAATCTATGTGACTGACTAGATACTCTATGTCCGTGCCTATCAATAATCGTCACCCAGCAAAAAATCTCAAATTTATTGTTTGAATATTTATGATAACCGACTTCTATTCCTAAGGCAAAATCGGCTTCTTTCGTTTCTCGAAGTGACGCTTTAGCTCTATTGATAGAACCCTTCTTTGTCTCCGTTGTAGTTATCGGCTGGTCTGAAACTCCACTCTTTACATCAATGGGTTTGATTATTGCTTTAATCTTCAGCTCATTTAAAACGTCTTTGAGATAGCCAATTTTCTGGGTGGAAGTTGTACCAACGGTGATTGTTAGTTTTTGCATATATATTATTAATTCAAATTATTTCTTTTTTCTATTTCTGTTTGTATAGAATTTTGCACCGCAGAAGTGACAGAAGACAACATCTCACCCACTGTCGGAGGACGTCTCTCTTGAAATGGTACACCAAGGAAACTGGCAACCCTAGCTCCTATAGTTTTCTCAGGAACTATTTGTCTAAAAAATACTTTTATAATCTGTGAACTCTCTGGACTTAAAGGAACAATCTCAGCACTATTCATTATAAAAGCTAAATGATAAGAATAAGCATTAGTTTTACCAGCGATATATTCTCTTGATAATTCTATCTCTTTAATTTGATCAAGTGCATAATTTTTTGTATTATTTCCCAATAATCCTCTTTTTAGAAAAAATAATTTATTAGAAGATTTATCTAAACTAATAGTAGTTACTTTAATAACAAAGACAGTGAAAACACCAAAAACAGCAAAAAGTCCAGCCAGTATTTGCAATTCACCATTAGTTAAATATAATTTGAAAACCATAAAAAATCCCACTAAAATAAACATCATTCCGATAATGTAACCAAGTATATTATTATTTTTCAAAACCATTAAATTTTGATCTTCTTTTATTATTTTCATGATATTATTATAGCAACTTTATGCTAAAATATCTTCATGAAACCACAACCAAAACTTACAGTATCTGGGTACAGAGGAATCTGGGGAGAGAGTCTAACTCCTGAGATTGTAGAAAATTATGTAAAAGCTTTTGTGCGATTTGTAAAAGAAAATATTAAAGAAAAACCAACTATACTCCTCGGTCGTGACGGGCGTGAAAGTGGACCTGAAATAAAAGAAATAATTATAAAAGTTTTTGAAAAGCTTGGAGTGAATTTTATTGATGGCGACATACTACCCACTCCTACAGTTCTCTTTGCTGTCCGCAAACACAAATACGACAGTGCGATAATAATCACCGCTAGTCATAATCCAAGAGAATATAATGGATTAAAATTTGTCACAAACAAAGCACTTTTTACTAATGAGGGAGAGGTAAAAAAAATAAAAGAAAATTATGAGGAAATTTTGCAGGAGAATGTTGTTTTGGGAGGGCTTGGGAGGCTGTCGAGCCGAGCACGAGAAATTTTTCAGCAGAAAAATATCCGTGCCTCTCAAAATAATATTCTCCTGCAAAATTTTAATTTTCCTAGTGAACACGCAGACCAAATAATTAAAAATATAAATGTAGAAAAAATCCGCGCTCGTAAATTCAAAGTGGCAGTGGATATGATTAATGCTTCAGCTTGCATACTTGATCCATATTTGTTTGAGCAACTCGGAGTAGAACTTGTGCCATTAAATAATATTCCTGATGGAAAGTTTGCCCATAAACCAGAACCACTTCGAGAAAATCTCGGAGATATTACAAATCTCGTAAAAGAAAAAAACTGCGACCTTGGATTTGCCCATGACCCAGATGCTGATAGACTGATAATAATAAAAGAAAATGGTGTTGCTGTATCAGAAGAATATACCCTTGCTATAGGAGTAGAAGCAATACTTTCTAAAAATCCAAATAATAAAGTTGTG
>Ga0172379_10005653_pt1 | contig 17353 bp, 13 predicted proteins | sample GrowelOW334metaG_FD_119756 | JGI IMG/M metagenome (GOLD analysis project Ga0172379, IMG submission 119756) | Groundwater microbial communities from an aquifer near a municipal landfill in Southern Ontario, Canada - Groundwater well OW334 metaG | ecosystem: Environmental > Aquatic > Deep... | reverse complement strand
GTACGCCGGCGACTTCGGGGCTGTCGAGGTTGGACTTGTCGGCCCAGACATAACCGGAGTCGGTCTTCTTGCTGGCGGGCATCTCGCCCTTCAGGGCCTTGACTGCGAGTTCGACGGTCTTGTAACCCATAAGGACGGGGTTCTGCTGTACGGCGCCGAGCATCAGGCCGCTCTTGATGGCATCGATCTGGAGCTTACCGGAGTCGTAGCCGACTATGACGAGCTTGCCTTCCATCTTGAGTTCCTTCACCGCGTTCAGGATGCCTATGGCGGAGCCTTCGTTGGCGCCGAAGTAGGCTTTCAGGTCCGGGTTTCCATTGATGACAGTCTTGGCGATCTCGGTGGACTTCAGGTGGTCGCCGCCGCCGTACTGGGGCTCGAGAACCTGGATGTCGGGATATTTTTCCTTCATGCGTTTCAGGAATCCGTCGCGGCGGTCGATGCCGGTGCGGCTGGTCTGGTCGTGGACGATGACGGCCACTTTGCCTTTTCCGCCGATCGCGGCGGCCACTTTGTCGGCGGCTACGCCGGCGGCCACCAGGTTATCGGTGGATACGGTGGTCATGGGGATGTCCGAATCCACGCCGGAGTCGAAGGCGATGATGGGGATCTTCTTGGCCTGTGCCTGCTGGAGCAGGGGGATGACAGCCTTGCTGTCGAGGGCCGCGATTCCGAGGGCACTGGGGTTCTTGCCCATCGCCGCCTGGAGCATCTCGATCTGCTTGTCCACCTGGCTCTCGGTCTCTGGTCCTTCGAAGGTCACTTCCACGTTCAGGTCCGCGGCCGCGTTCATGGCACCTTTCTTCACGGCCTGCCAGAACTGGTGCTGGAAGCCCTTGGAAATGAGCGGGATGTAGATCTTTCCGCCTGCTGCCTTGGGTTCTTCCTTGCCACCCGCGGCAAATGCGCCTGCGGTCGCGATGGCGACGCACAGCAATACCATAGCTAACTTCTTCATTGATGTCCTCCTCTCTTATATATCAACAGCCATACGACTGCCGTTTCAGCTTTTGATGCGCCCCGTCCGTCCGGAGCGCGGGTTTCCTATTTCACCTTGCGGCGGACTATGTCCAGGTAGACAGCACCTATGACGATGAGTCCTGTCACGACCATCTGCCATTCCTGGGGTACCGAAAGGATACGGAGCCCGTTGGTGAGTACCGTTATGATGAAGGCGCCGATCACCGTTCCCAGGATGGTTCCCTCGCCACCGGAAAGGGAGGTTCCGCCTATGACCGCCGCGGCGATGGCGTCCAGCTCGTAGCCGGCGCCAAGGGCGGGTTGGGCCGATTGCAGGCGGCTGGCCATGACTATGCCGGCGATGCCCGCGAAGGCGCCGCCCAGCGAATAGACGGCGATCTTCCACGCGTCGGTATTGATACCGGACAGGCGCGCCGCTTCCTCATTGCTGCCTATGGCGAAGGTGTAGCGGCCCAGCAGGGTTTTCGAAAGGATGAAGGACGCCACCAGGGCGGACACGAAGAAGATGATGACCCCCATCGGGATGCCCAGTACGGGCTGGCTCGCGATGAGCCCGAATACCGGTGTGTCCACGAAGTAGACGGGCTTGGTACCGGAAAAGATCAGGTTAAGACCCTTTGTGATCATCATCATGCCCAGGGTGGCGATGAAGGGCGGCACCTTGAGCTTGGCTATGGAGACGCCATTCACGAAGCCGCAGAGCGCTCCGGCGGCGATGCCGGCCAGGACACCCAAGGGTATGGGCAGTTGCCACATCGTTACGACCACACCCGCAATGACCGACCCGAAGGTCATCACCGTACCGATGGAAAGGTCGATGCCGCCGGTGACGATGATGAAGGTGATGCCCACCGCCAGGATGCCGTTGACGGCGGTCGCCAGCAGGATGCCCACCAGATTATTGGTCTTGAAAAAGTTGGGCGAGGCGACGCTGAAGATGAGGATGAGCAGTATCAGGCTGGCGAAGGCCAGTATGGTCTGCATCGTCTTGGAGTCGATCTTGAGCCGTTTTCCCGATTCGGATTGTGCCATTGTTTCGTCCCGTCCTTACTGGTTTCTCATGGTGGCGAATCGCATAATCGATTCCTGGGTGCAGTCCTTGGCATTCAGCGTGCCGGTTATCCTGCCCTCGCACATCACCACCACGCGGTGGCTCATGCGCAGGATCTCGGGCAGCTCGGAAGAGATCATGATGATGGATTTACCCTGGTCGGCCAGCTCGTTCAGCAAGCGGTAAATCTCGCTCTTGGCACCAACGTCGATGCCTCGGGTGGGTTCGTCGAAAATGAGGATGTCGCAATCCCGCACCAGCCATTTTCCAATGACCACTTTCTGCTGGTTGCCGCCGGAAAGGTTGCGCGTCTTTTGTTCGATACTGGGGGTTTTCGTACTGAGTTTTTTTACGTATTCGAGGGCTGTCTCCCTGGTCTTCTTGCGGCTTACGATGCCCAGGGCTCCCACGTACCTTTGCAGCGAGGCCATGACCGTGTTGGTCTCCACGCTCAGGCCCAGCGCAAGGCCGAATTGCTTGCGGTCCTCCGAAAGGTAGCCTATGCCGTGGTGGACTGCGTCCTTGGGATGGGAGATGGTCACCTGTTTGCCTTTTACGCGGATCTCGCCCGAATCGATGGGATCCGCGCCGAAAATGGCCCTGGCGGTTTCGGTACGTCCGGCACCCATCAAACCCGCGAAACCCAGGATCTCGCCCTTGTGCAGCTGGAAGGACACGTTGCGGACCTTACGTCCGCTATTCAGCCCTTTCACATCCAGCACCACCTCGCCTTTTTCGGCATCCCCGTGGATATGGGCGGTCTCGTAGATTTCCCGTCCCACCATCCTGGAGATGATCTGGTCTATGGTGATGTCCTTCATGGCGGCCGTGTCTATGTAGCGCCCGTCGCGCATGACCGTAACCCGGTCGCAGATTTGCTTCAGCTCGTCCATGCGGTGGGAGATGTAGACTATGCCCTTCCCCTGGTCCCGCAGTTTGCGTATTACCCGGAACAGGTCCTCGATCTCCGCATCGCTCAGCGCGGAGGTGGGTTCGTCCATGATCAGCACGTCCATGTTGAAGGACAAGGCTTTGGCGATTTCCACCATCTGTTGCTTGGCCACGGTCAGCTCCGACACCTTCACCCGGGGATCCAGGTCCAGGTGGATGAGCTCGAAAAGCTTGGCCGCCTTAGTGTTGATTTCGGCGTCGTCCACCAGGAAGGGCAGTTTCGCGTTGTGTTCCCGGCCCAGGAAGATGTTCTGGGCGGCGCTCAGGTGCTTCATCAGGTTCAGTTCCTGATGGATGATGCTGATCCCCAGGGCCTGGGCATGCTTGGTGGTCGTTATGTCCACCTGTTTGTCCCGTAGGGTTACGGTGCCCTCGTCCTTTGTGTAAACCCCTGATAATATTTTCATCAGGGTGGACTTGCCGGCGCCGTTCTCGCCCACCAACGCATGGACCTCTCCCGCCACCAGCTCGAACCTGCACGCGCTCAGGGCGTGCACGCCGGGAAAGCTCTTTTCAATTCCTTCCATCCGTACAAGAACCTGATCCATGCTGGGCGAACCTCCGTGGACTGTGGGCGTCCATAGCATGATCAGGCGCTTCGGTGTTCCTGTACATTCAAAAATCAATGCGCTTGGGTGAAAAAACTATCTACCTTTCCATCCTTACAAGTTTTCCTACCATGTTTCCTTTCAAAACCGATTGGTTCAACGGGAATAGTGCCTCTTCAATTCCTTATGGTAGGGCAACTCGAAGATATCATCGATAAGGGCATTCGCCTGGCTTTTTGATGTTGTCCAATGATCGGTCATCACGAGTTCGGTGAGTAATTCACGATCGCCGTGCAGATGGGCCTGGAGTTCCAGTTCTACCGGAACCACCCGGTCCCGTATCGCGTGTCCTATCACGCGGTTCGGTAGGGACCCGGTCGCGATACCCTGGATGCCTCCCGCGCTGCATAAGGCAGGAATTTCAACCTCGAAATCCTTAGGAATGCCCGGAACGAAATCATTCGAGTTTTTGATGTTCACTATATGGACCCGGGGAATGTCGCAGGCGATGGATTCCACAAGGGGAATCATTGGTTCATCGGAGAGGACCGGTTTGTATACATGGGACAGTTTTATCGAAGGGTCGGCGGAGAGCCGCTGGAATTCGGCCGCCGCTTTCTTCACGCCACTGAAATAGTCGTTCCAGCCTTCGATCGGGCGCTCGTCCCATGAGTGCTCCGTCTCAGCGTCGCTGTGGTACCACCACGGCCAGGCGGCCCCGCTCCAGCTGGCGGTGTCTCCGATAGGGAATACGCCGAAATGCCTGTAGATATCCACGGACTTCTTCCTGATGACCGGATTTGTTTCCGACGCCCAATAGGCGGCGGATTTTTCTTCAATCCACTTGTCCAGGATGGGGAAGGCATCCCTTCCTTCGTAATGGAAACGGTTGAGCCACACGAAGTGGTTCACCCCAGGCATCTGGTACGTGATCCTGTCCCTCGCCAGCCCAAGAATTTCGGCGATCCTGAAAATATGGGAGTATCCGTGGCAGAGTCCGACTGTCTTGGCTTGGGGATAGCGCCTGGCTAGGTGCGTCATGCCTGTGATGACGGGATTCGCCACCATAAGGTGCCAGGCGTCCGGGCAAAGTTCCAACATATCCTCGGTGATGGATTCCATGAGCCTCAGCTGGTAATAATTCAGCCAGAAGGCTTCGTCGTACATGATGTGGTAGCTTCCGCCGAGCCGATAGCCGTGCTTGCGCGCGATCTCCCATCCATCGTGCAGGCGGTCATGGGGAGCGGCGAGGGCGGTGTTGATGACGAAATCGGCTCCTTTCAGGGAGGTTCTCCGATCGGGGGTTTTCTCGATTTTCAGACGCGCTCCCAGTTCGGCGGCATAGCGGCTGCAGATGTCGTGGGCAGCATCCAGCCGGGCGTGGTCTATATCCATCATGCTGACGACACTGCCTGCCAGATTGGGCGTCAGGCACAGATCCTTGATGAGTGACAGGGAAAATGCGCCGCTGCCGGCACCTATGATGCTGATGCGTACTTCTGCCATGACCCGGACTCCCTTTTATGGCGATATGATTCGTAGGTGGATTATACGAAACATATCATAAATCCTTAATATGCTTAGGTCAATAAAAAACGAGAAAATATATTACGATAAGTTGCCATATTCTATAATACGCAATATAATGTAATACCAAGGTGGTTATGATGGAGCGTACCCCGGTCATTGGATTACTGGTCAGCGCGTTGCTGGAGGACGAATGGAACAAGGGTGGCGACACGCGACCCGCAGCCGAGTCTTCGATAGCAAGGATTGTGGAACGGCTATCGAAACTGGGCAGGGTGGTGCGCACGAAGCTCGTGGAGAATATCGCCGACGCCGGGATTGCCTGTGATGCGTTCATCGACCAACACGTGGATGTCGTGTTGGTCATGCAACTGAGCTACGCCCAGGGGGTCATCGCACTTAGGGCGCTGCGGGGGATCACGGTTCCGCTCATTGTCTGGAATACCCAGTTTATGGGGAGCATCCCCCACGACGCTGCCTGGGAAACCCTGCTGGTGAATTCGGGGGTCACGGGTGTTACCGAGATCACCAGCGCCCTCGTAAGGACTGGCCGGAAATTCACCTTCATCAACGGTGCCTTCGATTCTCCGGAGCCATGGGTCAAGCTCGCCAGCCTGGTGGCGGCGGCTTCGGTGAAGCGGCAAATGGACGGTGCGCGCATCGGGATGATCGGCCATCCCTATCAATGGATGTCGGATCTGATGGTGGATCCCCTGGAGGTCATGGACCGCTTTGGTATCGTACTTGAGTATATCGAGGATGGCGAACTGATCGCTGCCGTGGAAAAGCAACACGGTTCCAGGGAAGCTGCCTCCTACCTGGATTCACTGAAAACCAAGGTACAGGTGAGGGGGATGGACGCGGATGCCCTGCGACGATCCGCCGAGTATGCGTTGGCCGTTGCCGGAATAGTGGAACGACGGGGCATTTCCGCCCTGTCGTTCTATGAGCAGGGTATGCTGCTGCACCCTTCTGTAGGGCTCACCGGAGCGTTGGCCATGTGCGAACTCTTTTCCCGGGGTGTGCCATGCACCAGCGAGGCCGATCTGCTCACCCTTGTCCTGATGCTCGCGATGAAATATCTGGCGGGCGAATCCACCTTCCTGGAGCATTATGGGATGGACTTCAACAGGAATTCGCTGCTCATGGCCCACGACAGCTTCGGCAACTGGGAGCTCGCGGACAAGACTGCAGGGGTGATCCTCGAACCCACCATTTTCTACCATGGAAAAGCCGGCGCAGGCGCCGCCGCCAGGTTCCGCTACCGGCCAGGCGAAGCCACGCTGGGTTCGCTCACGGTGGGTCCCCCCGGCATGGCGGAACGTTTCCGGCTCATAGTCTCCGAGGGTGAATCCCTGCCCTTCGAGGCACGCCCCATCCCTGCTCCGCAGATGGAATTCCTGCCGGATGTCAAGGACGTCAACGCTTTCTACACAGCGTACTGCCGCCTGGGGGGTGGGCACCACATGGCAGGATGCTACGGTCGCCAGAGTCCCGCTCTTGCCGCGCTTGCGGAGTTCTGGGGTATCGATTCCCACGTGGTATGAGGCATGCGATGCAATTGCTGGTCGGACTTGATCTGGGTACTTCTTCCTTCAAGGGTGTCGTAACCGATACGGATGGAAGAACACTGGCAAGCGCCCGTAGGGATCGCAGCTATGTACGGCCTGCGCCGGTCCGGGTGGAAGAGACCCACGATCACTTCCGCGCATCCCTTTTCTCCCTGCTCCGGGAACTCACATCCAAGGTAGCCGGGCAGGGCGAGATAGTCTCATTGGCCTGCGGGGCAGCGAATGGGGATACCGGCTTCCTTGATGCGGACGCCGAACCGATCGGAAATATACGCAGCTGGATGGATGAACGGGCTGTTGGGGAAATAGACTTGTTATTGCCCGGTCTGGATCCTGTCGATATATACCGGATCGTGGGTTGGCCTTGGGATGCCCGATTTCCCTTTGCCCAAACAGCCTGGACGCGAAAACACGATCCGGCGGTCTTTTCCCGGGTGGTACGGGTCGCGACAGACGTCGACTACGTGTGCTGGCTCCTGTCGGGGCGTTGGGGCATAGATCCCTCATCTGCCGCCAGCCTCTATTTTATCGATCAGTCGAAACAAGCCTGGCGGACCGGGTATCTGGAGAGTGCCGGGCTTCCCGCTTCGGCCCTCTCTCCCATCGTGCCGAACGGTTACCCGATCGGCCCTGTCGGCACCGCAGCGGCCAGTTCTACTGGGCTTCCCCAAACCTGCATGGTCCGGCCCGGTGCCTTCGATCATGCCTGTGTCGCGCGGGGAGCGGGTATCCTTGAGGAAGGTGACTTCCTGCTATCCTGCGGCACGTCCTGGGTGGGAATCCTGCCCTTGTCCGATCGTGCAAAAGCCATTGCCGACGGTCTCCTGATCGATCAGTACCTGCATCCTGAAGGACCCTACCTTGGCTTGCTGGATATGGGCACGATAGGCGGGGATATCGACTGTAAACGCAGGGAAAGCGGACTTTTCGAAGCTTCGGATCCCCATGCGTTTTTCGAGTCCTCCGCCTCCGGCGAGGCACCTCTATCCGGAGGAGTCGCGCGTACACTCATGGAGGACGCGGCATTCACAGCCCGGAGGGGCATGCGTTTCCTGCAGGAACGGGGTTACCCCATCCACCGTGTCATCATTGCCGGCGGACCTTCGGGTTCCCCCACCTGGACCCGGATAGTCGCTTCTGTTCTGGACCGGGAACTTGTCCTGTCATCTGGCCAATACACCGGAGCTATAGGCGCGGCCATCATCGCGGGTGTGGCCGAGGGATTTTTCGGTAATGCAGCTGAAGCCTCTGGCCTGTACGCACACGGCGCAGGGAAAATATCGCCGGACCCGGTCTGGACCGGAATCTATTCGGCGGTTTCCATCTGATCCGTCACACCTGTGCGGATGACTTTTGTGCCTCCCGCTTCTAGAGCCGCCGCCAGATCCACGGGTATCTTCGAATCGGTGACAAATATTCCCACCTCGCTGGGGCTTGCGAATACGGTGGAAGTACGCTTGGTTGCCTTCGAACTGTCCGCCATGACGCATACAAGGTCTGACTTGCCCATGACACGCCGCAAGTAGTGGGCAGTCTCCATATCCGAACACCCGAAGGAATTCGCGGTGACGCTTTCCGAACCAAGAAAACAGATATCGAAGCGCAATCGGTCGATCTGGGCATCCATGATCGGTCCACTCATGGATTTGAGGCGATAATTTATCCGGCCCCCCAGGGAGACCACCTGTACGTTGTCCCTGCCTTCCAGCGCCGAGATGGTGGTCAGCGAATTGGTATAGATCAAAATCGAGTAATCATCGGGTATGCAGCGGGCGAGTTGCAGTACGGTAGTGCCCGTATCCAGATACACCCGCAGATTGGGGCTGTTCAGCAACCGTGCAGCCTCTTGGGCGATGGCTTCCTTGGCCTTGCGGTTTTCCACATACCGCTCAGAAAGGAACAGGATGGCAGGAGCGTTCCTGGAGAGGCTCGCGCCACCGTGGATGCGTTTGATTAGACCCCTTCCCTCCAAATAGTCGAGGTCCTTGCGTACCGATACCTCGGATATGCCGAATTCCGCACCCAACTCGCTGGTTTTCACGAATTTCTGTTCAGCCAGGATCGCCAGTATCGCGTTCCGCCGATCATGGATTGATTTTTCCTTGCCGCCCTCATCGGCTTGGAAACCGATTGTCGAATCGTTCATTACCCGACTATATCAGTGACCTTTCCAGATCGCAAGGCATCCGCCGCCTGATATTTCGTTTGAAAGGGCAATTTCGTCTTATTTATTTCTTCTTGACACAATAACAATTGTGCAATATTGTGATATTAAGCGATTCGTAATATATCGTAATACATTTTCCTAAGGGAGTGAATATGTCGAGTACCGGAAAGACTCTACGGATGGGAAGAATCACCAATCGTGAGAGCGGAAAGATTTTTCTTGTTACCTTTGATCATGGTACCTGCCTTGGAGCGTTGCCCGGAGGCGAGGATGTGCGGGGTACCATAAGGAAATTGGACGCCGGCAAGCCGGACTGCATCATGATCACCTCGGGAATCGCCCGCGCATCGGCGGATATCCTCGCCGGCGGCACCCCGGTGGTCGCGCGCATAGATGTCACCGCCACGGTGCTTGGACCGGACATCACGAACGATAATCTGCTGAGTTCCGTGGAAGCTGCTTTGCGCATGGGAGCCGACGGAGTGGGTCTTTTCAGTGTATTGGGATGCGAACGTGAAACCCAGCTATATACTAAAACCGGACAGGTCGCCGACCAATGCGACCGCTGGGGCATGCCGCTCCTGCTTGAGTTGCTGCCACCGGAAAGTCTGGAATACCAGTTCAGGGCATCAACAAAACGTGAATGGCCAGCCACCGCGGAAAACATCAAATTCTGCGCACGCCTTGCCGCAGAGCAGGGCGCCGATATCGTCAAGACCTTCTACACCGGAGACAAGAAGAGCTTCGAGAAGGTTGTGCAGGCTACACCCATACCCGTCCTCGTTCTTTCGGGTCCGTGGGCCAACGATTCGGAAACCCTATTCTCGTTCGTGCGTGACGCGCTGGATGCTGGTGCCGCAGGTGTGAGCATGGGCCGCAACATTTGGCAGCACAAATATCCCATCCAGGTCATGGAGGCCTTGGGCGGCATCATCCATAAAGGATGGACGGGCAAGCAGGCGAAGGATTATCTGGACACCGCAACCAAGGCTTAGTCCTTAAGTGAATCTGAAGGCAATTTCCCTGCGGGAGGCGTATGTTTTCCATACAGTGAACCCGCAGGTGTCTGTTCTGATTTCCAAGGAGGCGCAGAATGAAAAGATTTGGCGGTTTGGTGCTCGTTCTTTTTCTTGGAGGGACGCTTGCGGTCTTCGGCAGCGGCAAGAAGGAAGGAAACACGTTGAAGTACTGGATGATCGGCAATCCCACGACCGAAGCGGATCAAGGGAAGCCCGCCGATCAATGGTACGTCAATCAGGCTGTCAAGCGATTCGAGGCCAAGACAGGCATAAAGGTGGAAGTGAGCATTTTTCCGGACCAGTCGGCATTCGCCGATAAGTTCAAGGCGGCGGGCATAGCCAAGAACGGCCCGGATGTTTCTGGCATCTGGGGCGGCAGCGTGATGTTCGACAACAAGGATTTCATCCTGCCCTTGGATCCGTACTTCACCGCGGACGAACTCTCCCAGATCGCGAGCATCAACGCGTTCCGTTACAATTACAAGCCCGACGGACCGCTGTTGGGAATACCCAACGCAGTCTCGAACGATTCGCTCATGCTCTTCTATAATAAGGAAATATTCAAACAAGCGGGTATAAGCGATGCGGAGATACCCACTGACGTCAACTCGCTCGTGGCGGCTTGCGAAAAGATCAAGAAAATCGGGGTCACGCCTATCGCGGTCGGCGACCAGGAAGGATACTACTCCGCTTTCATGATGCTTCCCCTGTATGCGTCGGCGAGTGGAGCCCAAGGTATCCGGGACATTGTGGAAGGACGTAAAACCTTCGCGCAGGATGGGGATTTTGTCGCGGCAGCCAGGGCTTATCAGCAAATGTACTCTCTTGGGTATACCAACCCCGACGTGGTCTCACTGAACGACAGTGCGGGACAAACCCTTTTCGCTTCCGGAAAGGCGGCGATGATCGTCACCGGACAGTGGATGATCGCAGCGGGTTACCAACTTCTGGGCGACAAGCTCGGAATGGCCAAGTGGATAGCGCTACGTTCCGACGCGAAATACAAGGGCCTGATGGTGGGTGGACCCAGCCAGGCTGTCTGTGTGACCAGTTATACGAAAATTCCCGAACAGGCTGTCCAATTCGTCAAGTTCCTCATGTCGAAGGAAGAACTTATCCAATGTATCACCGTGGGCAATAACAGTGCGGGTTCCACACCGTTCAAAGTCGTACCCCCGGACACTTTCAAGGATCCCTTCTCGAAGATGCTGGTCGATTTCAACAAGAACGCACCGTTCTCGGTATTCTGGCTGGACAACCAGCTTCCCCAGGAAGTGGCCACCGAATTGTACCGGATGAGTCCACTCCTGCTGAGTTCGGCCATGACGGTTGACCAGTACGTCGCCAAGATGGACGAGGTAATGAAGAGAAATATCCTCAAGTAGGATAGGGAAATCGAAGCCCACCCCGCGTGTGTGGGGCGGGCTGTATCCGAATGGAGTCAATGGATGAAGGAGCCTACAGCCGCAATGGCCATTTCCCCGATGCATGGTCATTCGGGCAAGACAAGGCCCCGTCACGACAATCTAACCGCATTCCTTTCCGTACTTCCCATGATCGCGTTCATAGTCGCCATCACCGTGTATCCCACACTCAACGCCCTTTTCCACAGTTTCACCAAGTGGGATGGCATCCATGTCGAATTCATCGGTTTGGACAATTATGTGCAGATCGCGAAGGATCCCCGTTTTTGGCAGCTGCTCCTGAATACCCTTATCTACGTCGCCACCGTCCCGGTACAAATTCTGATCGCGCTTTTCATAATGGTGCTCCTGTATGAAAAACTACCGGGTTGGCGTTTTTTCCGCTCCCTTTTCTACCTCCCCAATGTGCTGTCCCCCATCATCATAGGGCTCATCTTCAGGCAAGCCTTCATGTGGGAAGGTCCAATCAACGCCTTTTTCAAAATGAATCATCTGGACTGGCTCGCCATGGACTGGCTCTCGAAAGGTCCGACGGCGATGGGCGTCATACTGATTGCTATCATCTGGAACAACTTTGGATACGGAGTCGTACTTTTTCTTGCAGGCGCAACCATGATAGATCCCTGCGTCTTCGAGGCTGCACTGCTGGATGGGGCCAACTGGTTCCAGAAAACCTTCCGGATATTCCTGCCACTGTTGGGTAGGGTCATCGCTTTCTTCAGCGTTACGACCATAATCTGGATATTCACCGGGCTCTTCGGATTGATTTTCGCCATCACCAAGGGCGGGCCGGGTTACGATACGACGACCCTCGAATACATGATCTATCTGAACGCATTCAAGGCGGGAGGGAAAATGGGTTATGCCTGCGCCTTGGCTGTGTACCTTTTTGTGATAACCTTCGGGATTTCCCGGGTCAGCATGTTGGTCACCGACCGATCGGACCGGTAGACCATGCGGAAAATACAGAACATGAAACGACGGACCAAAGGTTTGCTCGTGATTCTTTTGACCCTCGTAGCCGTCACGACTCTCCTGCCCATGGTATATATGTTCATTTCGAGTTTCCGTACCATGTCCGAGTACATCTATTCTCCCTTGGGGTTCCCGACGCGATTCCGCTTGGACAATTTCATATCCATCGCCAGCGGCTATCCCCTGTTGCGGAATTTCAGCAATTCCCTCATCCTTTCCCTGGTGTCGCTGGGCCTTTCACTTCTGGTTTCGGTACCGGCGGCGTATGCCTTCGCCCATATTCCGACCCGCTGGGGCTCTATTGTATACGTTGCGACAATTTCCCTGATGATGGTGCCTATCATGGTTACCCTGATTCCCCGCTATATCATCTTTTCCCGGATAGGCATCCTCGATTCACGGCTCTCACTGTATCTTTCCTATACCGCGGGTGCGCTCCCGTACACCGTGTTCCTGCTCACCGTGGGTTTCAAGGCCGTTCCGAAGGAATTGGTGGAGTCGGCAAAAATAGACGGAGCCGGGTATGCCCAGGTCATTTTCAATGTCATCCTGCCCATGGGAAGGGCCACCATCATCACCGCCTGCATACTCAATTTCGTCAGTTTCTGGAATGAGCTGGTTCAGGCAATGATGTTCGTCAGCAACGAGAAACTGAAAACGATCACCGTCCTGGTATCCACCATGGGTGGACGCTACGTTTCGAATATGCCCCTCATCCTGACGGGTTTGCTCATAGCCTCAATACCGATGATCGTTGTCTACGTATTCTTCCAACGGTACATCGTGGAAGGCATTACAATGGGCGCGTCAAAATAGCATGAAAACCTGAATACCAGGTAATTTCCAGGAGGACTCCAATCCATGACCAAGGAAGAGCGGATTCTTTGCGCCCTGAGCCGGGAACAACCTGATAGGGTTCCACTCTACGATCTGGTATCCAATTTCGCGGTCCTCTCCCGTTACGCCGGAACCGAGGTCACAACCGAAAATGCCCCGCGGACCGTACCGATCGCTATCGGAGCGTCCCTGGATATGACCCGGCATTGGTTGCCGTCTGCCCTCACCCGTCGAGTGGACGAGCGCGGCTTCACCCATGAATACAAGGATCCATTCACCGAATGGGTCGTAGCCCAACCCTTCAGGAATGAGGCAGAGACTGCCGCCTGGATAGAATCCGACATCGAACGGCTTGGGAACTGGAAGGCTCCACAAGGCGACGCGTATGGGGATCTAGTCCGTGAACGCCAGGAAATGAAAGCCGCCTACGGGGGAACTGTCCTGCCTGCCGCGATGGGTGGGATAGCGCTTTCCGAGGCATACATCATTCTTGGACTCGATCTGTTCATCGCCATCGAAAGCGAAAACCAGGATCTCATCGACAGGTGGCTTGCCGCCTTGCACCGTCAGGCCATGGAGCGCATTTCATCCGACCAGGACTGCCGCTCGTTCTCTCCCGTTGGCTGGATATTCAACGATATCGCCTACAAGGGGCGGCTCATGTTCTCCCCCGATTACCTCCAGCGGCATGATGTTTTCAGGCATTTGGCGGAAATGTGCGATTTGTACCATTCACTGGGTTTGAAGGCAATATATCATTCCGACGGTTATATCCGACCGATAATCCCTGAACTGATCAAGGCTGGCGTGGATGCGATCGCGCCTGTCGAGCTTTCATCCGGACTGGATTTGCGTGACCTGAAAGATACTTTCGGAAAGGAAGTGGCCTTCATCGGTGGCATGGATCTGGACATACTCCGTTTCGGAAGCGTGGACCAGGTCAGGCAGACTGCGGTCGAGACCCTGCGCATCATGGCCACCGGTGGTGGGTTCGTTCTTGGTTCAGACTCCGAAGAACTCATCGATTCGCTTCCTGCAGATAATGTGATCGCGATGCATGAAATAGCGAAGGACAGTGCGAAGTACCTTGCCCGCTGAAACCCTTTTTACCAACTGAGGCAACCCGATACCAGTTGCCTGAGTTGCGCATTGGATTCGGTGATTTTCCCTTCCTCCAAAAACCTTATTTGTCCAGGAAGGGAAAAAGTATCTTCTGGTTTTCCGGCAGGTACATGGTCTCCCTGGTTATCAGGATGGAACCCGTATCGATGAAACGTTCCGGCATTTTTCCCGACAAGGCGTCCTGGACGGCGCGTACCGCCAGGTAACCCATGTTGAAGGGTTGCTGGACGACGGTGGCGTCTATGACGCCCTGTTCTATCAGCTTGACCTCCAGCCGGGAGTTGTCGAAGCCCACCAGGCGGATTTTTCCGGCCAGACCCAGGTCCTTCAGGGCCCGGGCCACACCCACGGTGGATACCTCGTTCATGGCGAGTATCCCCTCGATATCGGGGCGTTCCCGCATGAGTTCCCGGGTGATCTCGTAGGCTCTCAATTCGAAATTGTCCGTATACCGGGTGGGCAGAAGCCTGTCCCTCGCGCCTGCGGCGGCAAAAGCCCGGATCGCGCCCTCCTCCCGTTCCATGGCTGTCGTCGCCCCCCGTATATGGTTGACCACGGCGACCGGTGTGTCAGTCCCGATCAGCTCCAGCATGCGGCGCCCCGCCTTTTCGCCTGCCTCAATATTGTTGGTGGCGACAAAACTGGCGGGAAGCCTGCTGTTCACCCCCGAGTCCAGGGTCACCACGACTATCCTCGCCTTCCTCGCGGCCTCGACCGAGGGAACCAGGGCGTTGAAATCGGTGGAGGCCAGCACGATGGCGTCGGGTTTGTCCCGGATGGCGCTGTCCATGAGGGCGATCTGACCCTTCACGTCGCTTTCAGCCCAGGGGCCACGGATTTCCAGGGTGAGGTCCAATTCCTTGGCCGCCGTCCGCATACCGCTTTTCACCACTTCCCAGAATTCCATGTTCAGGTCGATAGTCTTGAGCACCGCGATGACGCGTATTTCACGTTTTTGCGGCGTTGTACCCACTATAAGCAGGATGATACCGCTGCCTAAAAGCAGTATTCCCAGGAGTATGGCCGGTACTATCAGTTTCGCCATTCGTTTCATGACGGAAATTCTCCTTCAATGGCCGGCAAGCGTATCCGGACGGTTGTGCCCGTTTCGGGTGAGCTCTCGAAATCCAGGCCGAATTCCGGTCCGAAATACAGTTTGATACGCTCGTCCACGTTGCGCACCCCCAATCCGCTCCGGTCTGTGTCTGCCGCCGTCCGGGACAGGGCCCGTGCGATGGCTTCGGTGCCCATGCCCACGCCGTCGTCGATCACCAGGAGTTCCAGTCCCTTTTCAGTCCGATGCCCCCGGATAGTCACCTTGCCGGGGGTGGGCTTGTTCTTGATACCGTGGTAGATGGCGTTCTCCACCAGGGGCTGCAGTATTATCTTCACCGTCCTGCAGCCCAGGATGTCCGGGTCCACCTGGATGGAATAATCCAGTTTGTCCTTGTAGCGGATTTTCTGGATGGTCAGGTAATGTCCCACGTGCTCCACCTCGGACCTGATGTCGATGATTTCCTTTCCCTTGCTGATGCTCAGCCTGAACAGGCGTGCCAGGGCGGATACCATGGTTATCACCTCCTGTTCCTTTCCCCCTTCCGCCATCCAGATGACCGAGTCCAGGGTGTTGTAGAGGAAGTGGGGGTTGATCTGAAGCTGCAGGGCCTTGAGCTCGCTCTTCCGTTTGAGTTCCTGCTGTTCCGAGTTTTCCCGTATCAGCTCGCGGATTTCGGCGATCATGATGTTGAAGTCCTTGCCGAGCTCGCCTATCTCATCGGAGCTCTGGATGTCCACACGGATGTCGAAATTGCCCAGTTCCACCGCCTGCATGGACCTGCGCAGGCGCATGAGGGGTTCGGAGATGCGTTTGGCCAGAATTATGGAAAGTATTATGGTGATGGCGAAGAAGCCCAAGCCCCAGGCGGTATAGGTAAGGCGTATGCTTTCCCGGTTGGCCACCAGCTCGTCCTCGTAATTGACACCCACAATTTTCCAGCCCGTGGTTGCCATGGTCCGCACGTTGTAGAGCTTGTCGCCGTCCGCATCCTTGATGGACAGGTATTCGTCGCGGCTGGCGATAATCTGCTGGATGTTTTCTGTCTTGAGCCCGCCGTAGATGAGCTGCTGACGTGGGTGGTAGACGATGTTGCCTTCCCCGTCAACGATGAAGATGTAGCCCCGCTTGCCCAGGGATACGGACCCGCAGATGCGGTCGATGACCTCGAAGTTCAGGTCCACCAGCAGCACTCCGGCCCCCTGGTTCGTGGTCTGGTCGATCACTTCACGCGAGAGGGATATCACCCAGCGGTAGCTGTCCTGCACCACGTTCTGCACGTGGGAGGATGAGACTGCGGGCTTGCCCCCCTTGGCCTGTGCCTGGGTGAACCAGCCCAGTTTTGCGGGCTCGGCGTTGGGATTGATCAGCACCGCGGGGTCGTGGGCAAGGAAGGACCCGTCGTAGCCGAAGACGGAAACAAGGGAGATATCCTTGCGGCTGCGGACTATGGCCCCCAGGGCTTTTTCCGCCCTCAGGGCGATGGCTGCCCTTGCCTCACTGTCCTGTTCGCGCAGGAATGCCTGGACATCCGGATTCGATTGCACAAAGGCGGACACGCTGTCCATGTACTCGATATAGGACTCGATATTGCCCGCGATCTGAACCACCAGCTGCTGGGTGTAGAGGCGGGAGCTGGAGCGCGCGGCTTCCTCGGTCACGGAGTATGATATGAGGACCGCTCCCACTATCATGGCGACGGAAAGCACCGAATAGGCGAAGGCCATGGCCACCTGGATGCTGCGGAAGCGGGGCAGTCGCTCATTCCTCTTCATTTTCGCTCCCGCTTTGGCTCCCTGTTCCGGTGTCGCCGCCGTTCCGGTAGGCGGTGGGTGTGGTCCCGGTAATCTTGCGGAAACTCACGCTGAAGTAATGGGCGTCCCGGTACCCCACCTTTTCCGCGATCTCATAGCTTTTCATGGCGCTGGTGCGCAGCAGTGCCATGGCTTTGCGGATGCGCAGGTCCGTCAGGTAGTCGACGAAGGTCATGTTTTGCAGTTTCCTGAATACGGCGCTGAAATAGCTTGCGCTGATGTACAGGTCCTTGCAGAGTCCCTGTAGGGACAGGGCCGGGTCGGCAAAGTATTTCTCCATGTATTCGCAGGCCTCCCGCACTTTCGCGGCGG
>Ga0172379_10005652_pt1 | contig 17356 bp, 16 predicted proteins | sample GrowelOW334metaG_FD_119756 | JGI IMG/M metagenome (GOLD analysis project Ga0172379, IMG submission 119756) | Groundwater microbial communities from an aquifer near a municipal landfill in Southern Ontario, Canada - Groundwater well OW334 metaG | ecosystem: Environmental > Aquatic > Deep... | reverse complement strand
TAATTCAGATTTAGTAATTTCACCACGTTTTGACAATTCCATCTTGTTGTTAATAATTTTTCCAAAAAAATTATTGTGGTTGTGGGTACAGATGGTGATGAAGTAATATCCTGGAGTTGAATAATTCCAGTTTTGAAGACGAGATGATTTTAATTTAAATTTGTCAGCAAATTTGGTTTGAATATTGATTAATGGCACGGAAAATTATGACAATAATTTATGAAAAGAAAATAAATTTTTTAGACCTCAATAACCAGCGGTAAGACCATAGGTTGGCGGCCGGTTTTTTTGTAAATAATTTCTTCGAGATAAGCCTGAACTTCTTCACGAATGAAATCCATATTGGCCGGAGTGCTGGTGGATTGTTTAAATTTGTTACTAACCTCTAATTTTAAAAAGTCCATAAGTTCGGTATTTTCTTTCATGAAAACGAAACCACGGCTAAGAATTACGGGTGGTTTACTTAATTGGCCAGATTCTTTGTCCATTAAAAGGACAACAGAGAACATTCCATCTTCGGCCAATAATTTACGATCACGTAAGACAGTAGTGCCGACATCACCAACTCCAAAACCATCGATTAAAATTTTTCTGATGGAGATGTGATAATTAGTGTCAACTGTACCATTGTTGTGAAAAGTGGCTGAAGCATCGAAATCGGGTAAAATAACTTGATCATCGTTATAGCCTAATTTTTTAGCCATTTGTTGATAGCATTTGAGATGACGATAATTACCACCAATTGGTAATAAATATTTTGGTTTTAATAAACTGATTAAAAGAGCATGTTCTTTTTGATAACCATGACCGGAAACATGTAATTCTTCTTTTTCACCATAAATGACTTCAGCGCCCATTTTAGAAAGAAGGTCAATCATATTATAAATATTAGAAGTAGTACCAGGAATGTAATCTGGAGAAGAAAAAATGACTTTATCTCCAGATTTAACTTTTACCCTGTGTTTACCCATAATCATTTTACTTAAAGCTGAATCTGGTTGACCGGCAAAACCGGCAACTAGAAATAAAAGTTTATTTTCGGCAAAATTTTTAACTCTTTCAAGAGGAATAAGATCAGTCTCGGCAAGGGTTACATAACCTAAATCTTTAGCAATATTAATAGCTCTGTCGACAGAGAAACCAACAATAACTATTTTTCGGCCAACACTTTTACCATATTCAATGGCTTGAGCCCAACGAACGATATTACTGGAAATTGAAGTGACAAAAACACGACCTTTTGCAGAGACTATTTCTCTTTTAAAATTTTCAGCAATAGAACCTTCTGATGGTGACCAACCTTCATGATCAGAACCTAAACTATCAGACATTAGAGCAATAACTTTACCTTCACCAATACGGGCAATGTGTTGATAATCAGCACCTTTGCCATCGAGAGGAAAAAGGTCTAATTTAAAATCGGAACCATGGTAAAAAATACCCATGGGGGTGGTGATGGCGAAATGATAAGTGTCAGGAATCGAATGAGTAACCCTAATTGGATCGACAGTAAAAACACCTTTAACAATTGGTAAAGTCGACTCGTCATAAGTCTGAAGATTGGCACGAATTTGAACTTCACCAAGTCTGGCTTCGATAAAAGCAGCGGCTAATTTGGGAGAATATATGGGAATATTCTGCCCAAGAATAGGTAGAATAAAACGGACAGCACCGATATGATCTTCATGACCATGGGTTATAAAAATACCTAAAATTCGGTCTTTTTTGTCTTGAAGATAGTGAGTGTCTGGTATTTGAAGATCGACGCCAAAAGCATCTTCTTCAGGAAAACCGACACCACAGTCGACAATAATAATTTGGCTTTTGGATGCGTCGCCACTAGGAATAAATTCGTAAACGAACATATTCTGAGTAACGTCACCGAAACCACCAAGTGAACTGATTCGGACCGAATCAGTTCCAGATTTATATTCTCTGACTTGATTGGGTGCATTTGTAAAATTTGTTTTTTGTTTTAACATAAAAATTTGTTGTGATTGTAAATATAAATAATAATAAATATCTGAACGGCAACCACAAAATGTTCAGAAATAATAATAAATCTTAATTAATTTTATCTAAAAAATCGTTTTAAGTGTTATTTTGTTTACCATTGTGGTAAAAAAGTTTTGATATTGGAATCATCAACGGTAATTTGTTTAGTTTTGCCTTCTAAAATAATTTTGGCTACTTTGCGACACATAGCTTCAATATTGCGTTGAAGAGTTCTAACACCAGCATCAAATCCAAGAGGTCTAACAATTTGAGGCCACATATCAGTAGAAATTTTTAAATCCTCTGGAGTTAAACCAGTGGCTTTGAGAGCTCTGGGTAAAAGATAATCTTTAGCAATGGCGGTTTTCTCCTCGTCAGTATATGAAGGCATTTGGATAACTTCCAGACGATCCATGACGGCGGTGGCAATTCGGGAAGTGTTATTGCAAGTGGCACAAAAAATTGCTTGTGAAAGGTCTACTGGATAATCTAAATAATGATCAATAAAGTGACTATTTTGTTCTGGATCGAGTATTTCAACTAGAACACCCATAATAGTATTTAAGGCGTCATCGGCAACACGATCAATTTCATCTAATAAAATTACTGGATTGTTGCTTTTGCAGTTAACTAAACCTTTAATAATTTGTCCTGGTTCATTATCTGGATTAGTGTGAGAGTGACCACGAAGATAGTTAGCATCGCCTAAACCGCCAAATGGAATTCTAATAAGCTCTCTGCCTAAAACTTGAGCAATTGATTTGGCCATGGTGGTTTTGCCGGTGCCAACTAAACCAACAAATAAAAGAACTGGAGCATGAACAGTTTCGTTTGGATGACGACTTTTTTGAAGGGCAATGACAGAAATATATTCCAAAATTCTTTCTTTAATTATTTCCAAACCATAATGCTCCTCGTTTAGTTTTTCTTTGGCGTAGTTTAGATCTAAAATATCTTTAGTTTGGTTAAACCAGGGAACGGCAATAATCCAATCGATGTATTTAGAAATGTTTTGATAAATTGACCAAAAAGTTTCTTCATTTCGAGAATTAATTTCCAATTGGACAAAAAGTTCCTGTAATTTTGAATTTAAATTTTCAGGAAGTTTAACCGCCGTAACTTTATCAGTCAGCCGCTTAATCGCCTCCTTGGTGGTCAACAAATTATCAGTCATTATAAAATTATACAAGAATTTAGAACTGGTTGCTTGAATTATCGGCGGGGACGGAATTCGCGACGATTATCACCACTTGGTGGAGTGAAGTTTCTAAAACCACCGGTTCGATTATCTTGTCGATTATCAAAACCTTCTTCACGAGGTTGACCTGGATGAGCTGCTTTAAATTCAGGAGATGATAATTTAATTTGATGATTATCGTTGAATCCAGCAATTTTGACATTAAGATGATCGCCAACTTTGATAATTGAAGATGGATCAGATAAGAACCCACCGGTCATTTCAGAAACATGGAGCAAGGCTTCTCGACCTGGTAAAAATTCAATGAAAGCACCGAAGTTTTCAACTCGGGTAACAACACCTTCATAGTCTTCACCGATTTGAACTTCTTTAATCATCGATTCAATTTCATAAGCAGCCTTATCAATATTTTCCTGATTTTGGGCAGAAATTGAGGCTTTTCCAAAGTCATCAATATCAATTTGGACTTCGTATTTTGCCATTAATGCTTTGATGGTTTTACCACCACTACCAATGACTTCACCAATTTTATCTTCTGGAAGGGTAACCATTTTAATTTTTGGAGCAAATTCTGAAAGTTCAGTTCGAGGAGTTGATAAAACAGCTTCCATTTTGTCTAGAATTTGGAGTCTGGCTTTAGTACTGGCGGCAAAAGTTTCGGTGATCATTTTTAAAGTGAGACCGGCTCTTTTGATGTCTAATTGAATGGCAGTGATACCAGTTCTGGTGCCAGTGATTTTGAAATCCATGTCACCGTTGTGGTCTTCAACACCAGCAATATCGGTTAATAAAACAAAATTATCATCAGTTTCGGCAATTAAGCCGATAGAAATTCCAGCGACTTTATCTTTAATTGGAACGCCAGCGTCCATTAAAGACATGGTGGATCCACAAGTGGAAGCCATTGAAGACGAACCATTTTGAGATAAAACTTCAGAAGTTAAAAGAATTGTATATGGAAATTCCTCTTCAGTGGGAATGACTGGGGCTAAGGCTTTTTCAGCTAAAGCACCATGACCAATTTCTCTTCGACCCGGGCGACCGACTCGACCAGTTTGACCAGTAGAGAAAGGAGCGGCGGAATAATAATGAATATATCTTTTGGTTTTTTCACCACTAGAGTCTTCTAAATATTGTTTTTCTGATAAAGGAGCAAGTGTAGTGATAGTGATGGCTTGAGTTAATCCTCTTTGAAAAAAAGCAGAACCATGAACACAAGGCAAAACACTAGCTTCAATAGTTAAAGAACGAACTTCATCCATTTTTCGGTGATCGTAACGAATACCTTTTAGGGTTCTTTCTCGAAGATATTTTCTAATAATAAAATCAACAGCAGCAACTAAATGATTTTTAGAAATTTCATTGGATTCAATTTTAGATTTATAATCTTCAAGAATTTGATCGACAATTTTGTCTTGACCAATCATGTGACCACCGTCAACACCAGCTTCTAAAAAGGCTTCGACTTCTGTTTTAATTTTGGAATCGACTTCGTTGATTAAATCACTAGACGGACCAGATGGTTGATATTTAATTTTTTCTTTTCCACAAGTTTTTGCCCAAGCAACAATTTCTTTATTGATTTCGTCGCCGGTAGTTTTGGCCAATTCAATGGCTTTTAGAGCAATATCATTATTAATGATGTTGGCTTCAGCCTCAATCATATTGATACCAACATTGCCAGTGCAAACTAAAAGATCTAGGTCGGAATTTTTTAATTTTTCATTGGAAGGGTTTAAGACTAATTTTTCATCAATTAAACCAACACGAACGGCAGAAACTGGACCGTTAAAAGGAATGTCGGAAATAGCCAAAGCAGCAGAAGCTGCAGTAAAGGCAGGAATGATAACATCATTATTTTTATCATTACTTAAAACAGTAACAATAATTTGAACTTCATTTAAAAAATCGAATGGAAAAAGTGGACGAAGAGATCGATCAATAATTCGGCCAAAAAGAACAGCTGAGTCGGATGGACCACCATCGCGTTTCATCCATTTACTACCTTTTACGATGCCTCCAGCATAAAGTTTGTCAACAAATTCGATTGATAAAGGAAAATAGTCCTTAGAATCATCAATTTTACCCATGACAACAGTGGCTAAAACAGTAGTATTGCCGTATTGAGCCACGACAGAGGCATTGGTTTGAGGAGCTAATTTACCAGTTGAAAGGGTAATTTTTTTATCGCCAACTAAAATATCTTTTGTATTCATTTCCATAAATTAATTATAACTAAAATTTAAAATTATTTCTTAAGACCAAGAGATTTGATTATAGCTGCGTATCTTTCAGGATTATGTGTTGAGATGTAGCGGAGTAAACGTCGTCTTTTGGAGATTTTGCTTAAAATTCCGCGCTTAGCTGGAGAATCGTGCTTGTTTTCAGTTAGATGACCTTGGAGTTTTTCGATTTCTTTGCTTAAAATGGCAATTTGAACTTCTGGAGAACCAGTGTCACCCTTATCTTGGGCAAACTTTTCAATAATAACTTTTTTTTCTTCTGTGGTTAATGCCATAGGATTATGCGGCTAAAATCGGTAAATTTATAATATTTGGGAATGGCTACCCAAAAACCGTTCTTAGTCAGATGAGATTATAACATAGAAATTAATTACTTGTTAATTGTTTCTGATTATTTTCTAAAAGTGGCTCAATTCTTTTGAAAAAAGTAGTAATTTCTTCGGCTAATTGATTATTACCATTTAATTTGGCTTGGTTTATGTCTTGTTTGATTCTTTTCTCTTCGTATTTATATGAGCTATTAATAATATTTAAAATTGTTGAGTCAACTATTTTTCTTTCTTGAAGAATATTGATTATTTCTAATGATTTTAATGTGTTTATAGGTGTTTCCTGTTTCTTTTTTTCTGCTTCTTGTTCATATTTGTCAGCCATTTGGGCAGAATAATCTGGGTCTCTTGATTCCTTAATAGACGATCTAAAACGTTCTGCTGATTCTAAAAGAACATCTGGTATTTCCCTTTGATCTCTTATTTTTTTTAAATTAAAAAGCAAATCTTCTGTTGGATAAGTTGATAAATCATCACCATCAACACCTTCTAATAAATTCCTTAAAAAAGTAAACGTTTTTGGAGTTTTCTCAACAGTTATAGTTTGATAAATGTATTTATTTCTTGGAAAAGAGTCTGCATGACTAATTTCGGTTATTTCATAACCTGTTTTAGTTGTGGAGTTTTTAAGAGTCATACCATTTAATAAAGCCATATCATTAAGAGTCTTGTCGCCTTTATATTTAATTCCACAAATAAAAAAATAACCTGGTTCATAACCAAACATCCCCCAATCATCTGTTTCGTCTATGTTTATTTTTGGACATTTAATTAAGCGTGATACCATTTCGGGGGTAAAAAATTCTTTTAATTCTTCTTTTATTGGTTCATTTTTTTGATTAATAACTGTGTGTATTTGGTCATTTTCTGGATATCCGTTGGGAATATGAATATAAGGCAAGTCATATTCTATTGTTTTTGGTTCAGAGATAACTAATTCTTGTGGTGGTGGGTTGTTTTTTTGTTCAGACATACAATTATTATATATTTTTTTAAAAAAAATTAAATAATAACAAAAAAGCCCCGAGGAACGGGGCTTTTGGTTATTTAATTATTTATAAATTAGACTTGGGTGGCACGGAGACAATTAGCACCAGCTTCAAAAGTTTCTGGAGAAACATTGACTGAAAAAGATTGAGTAGCGATTCTAAGAGCAATCAAAAGATTTTTAGCTGACTCTGGAGTTAACTGTAAATCGAGCATTGGTAATAAGAAGGTTAAAATTTCAGAAAAAGGAGCGTCTTGGTCTATAATATTGACCTTAGCCCAAGTTTTTTCGATATTAGCAGGAGAAATATTAATCCAATTACCTTTATTAATCATATTAGCATTAGTGCCTAAGAGTGTTTCGTCACCTAAAATAAAGTTAATATCAGCGGCACTGGCCTGGTTACTGATTAAAATTTGATTTTCGGCAACTTTTGGAGAACCGTCTTTAGTTTGGACAACTAAATTTAACTTGCCATTATCTTGATTGTAGGTAACTTTTTCGATTTGATCTAAAGGATAATCAAGAGTGACAATTAAATCATTTTGATTGTAAATATCAGTTAAAAGGTCGAGGCCATTTAGTTTAGTATAATTAGCATCGGTTTTGTGTGGACAAAAAACTTTAGTGGTAATATTAGATTTTTTTAAAAGTAGAGCAAATGCAAGCGCTGAACCAACACTGTCGATGTTTAATTGAGGAACAGCAATGAGAGCCGTTTTGGCGGTTCCTAGTAAGTTTTTAATTTCTTGAACTTGATAGTTTTTCATAAGAAGACCTGCTAATTTTTAATTCTTATAGGCTATTATAGCATCCCCTACTTTAAAGTCAATATAAGGTTTAAAAGTCATACCACAATCGTTGCCTGATTTTAACTTTTCAATAATATTTTTACCCTGATGAATACCTTCGACCTTAGTGTCTTTAATAATTTTTCCGTCTCGTTTGAGGTGAATTAAATCCCCTTTTGAAATCTCACCTTTAGTACACTGAACGCCAGAAATACGAACTTTATCTATTTTGAATTCGGCCTTAATTAATCCTTCACCCAAAACTGTTTCGTCGATGGTTGGCTCGAGAAGATGTAATACTTGGTTTTGAATATCTTCAATAATTTCGTAAATAATTCGGGATTCAAAAATTCTAACTTTGGAACTTTCGGCAATTTGAGAAATGTGTTTTGGAGTGGAAACATTGAAAGCAAAAATTTGAGCCTTAGCAGCTTCTGCTAAAAAAACATCATTGTCAGTGACAGCTCCAATTCCAGAAGAGATAACTATAACATCCTCATTAAAACTGTTTTCTAAAGCCTCTAAAGTACCTTTAACATCAGCTTTTAAAATTACTTTTAATTTTGGATTTTCTTCAGTTGATTCCAATAAAACTTTGGTTTGTTTATCACTAGTTGATTTAGTTTTATTTGATGTGACTAAACTGCTAACAGTGGGAACTTTTTCAAAACCTAAAACCTCAACTGGAGTGCTAGGACCAGCTTCTTTTAATTGTTGACCATTACAATCAATCATTGCCTTAACTTTACAAAGGATGTCTTCTGAAAAAATAATGTTACCAATTTTTAGAGTGCCATTATTAATAATTAAAGAAGCGACTGGACCGCGATTTTTATCCAGGCGCGATTCAATGATGGCGGCTTCAAAATCTCCCTTAGGATCGGCAGTTAGTTCTAATACTTCAGCGTTCACAAGAATCATTTCCAACAATTTATCAATACCTTCGCCGGTTTTAGCAGAGACAGGGATAACAGCAGTTTGACCACCATATTCTTCAGGAGTAAATCCTAATTCAACTAATTGGCCTTTTACTTTGTCGGGAGCAGCATTTTCGAGATCAACTTTGTTCATGGCAACAATAAAGGGTAATTCACATTTTTTGATATGATCAAGACATTCTTTGGTTTGAGGCATGATACCTTCAACAGCAGAAATTACCAAAACAACCATATCGGTAGCTTTAGCACCACATGCGCGCATGTTAATAAAAGCAGCATGTCCAGGAGTGTCAATAAAGGTAATTAATTTAATTTGGCCGTCTTTTTCAGTAACTTTAGCTTGATAAGCACCAATGTGTTGAGTGATTCCACCAGCCTCTTTTTTCCAAACATTAGTGGAACGAATTTTATCTAAAAGGGTGGTTTTACCATGATCAATATGACCCATAAAAGCAACAATTGGTGGACGAGTTAATTTATTATCATTAGTCATATTTTGAATTTAAAGGAATAACTGAAACAAAATTACTTAGAAGATTTATCGTCGGTAAGTTTTATTTCAAGGCCAACTAATTGACCAGCCAAGCGAACATTTTCACCGCCACCGCCAATTGCCAGAGCTAATTGCGATTCTGGAACAGTGACAAAAGCACAGTTGTTTTTGATTTCAACAACTTTGACATTTTGAGCTGGAGAAAGAGCTTGAGTAATAAATTGAGTTATATTTTGAGAAAAAGCGACTACATCAACCTTTTCTTCCATTGGTAATTCACTTAAAATTGCTTGAATACGAGAACCTTTTTGGCCAATACAAGAACCAACTGGATCGATTCCAGCTTGGTTTGAAGAAACGGCAACTTTAGTTCTTTCGCCAGCGGTTCTCGCTATCTTTTCGATTACAACCGAACCATTAGCAACTTCTGGAACTTCGCGAGAAAATAATTCTTTAACGAAAGCATTATCTCTTCGAGATAAAATGATTTCACTGCGACCAGTTTCGTCACGAATGATTTCTTTTAATAAAAATAATTTTTTAGCTCCAAGAGGAATAATTTCGTCTCTAATTTGCTCATCTTTTGGACAAATTCCTTCGGTCTTACCAACACCAACAACCATTTTGTAAGGATCGTTTTTTAAGACAATACAAGAGATAAGGGTTCCCATTTTCTTTTCAAACTCAGAAACAATTGATTCTTTTTCAACCTCATGGATTCTTTGGTCGATAACTTGTTTAGCAGTTTGAGCAGCAATTCTACCAAAACCAGGAGGAGTAACATCTGTTTTTTTATCACCATCAATTTTGTAGACCTTGAATGATCCGGTTTCTGGAGCTAATTCGGCGGTAAAAATATCTTCGTCTGGGACAATGGTGCCATGTTCTTTTTGGTCACGTTTATACGCTGAGATAAGTCCAAATTCAATTGAATCTAAAATAGATTGAACATCAATATTTCTTTCGCCAGCAATTTGAGCCACAGCTGCGGCAAATTCTGTTTTAGGTAGTTTTTTTAAATCCATATTATCTCCTTTTAGCAGTATCAAAAAAGGGGCTTTTCTCAGCCCCGGGTTTAAAACACTGCAAAATAATTATGGTTAGATTATACCAGAAAAATTACAAATCGAGCTGTTTTAATAGGTCTTTTTGGCGGGAAGTTAGTTTGGTAGGAATTTCAATAAAAAGACGGATATAAAAATCACCCTGTCCGTAGCCATTTACATCTTTAACCCCTTGTCCTTTAAGACGAATTAAGGTATTTGGTTGAGTGCCTGGTTTTATACGCACTTTGAGTGGATCTTTGAGAGTAGAAACTTCAATAGTTTCACCAAAAATGGCTTGATTTAGTTTTATGTTTATATTTATAAAAACATCATTACCGTCACGTTTAAAAACTTTATCTGGCTGAACATCAATATAAAGTACAAATTCTGAGAAACGAATTTTTTGACCATCATCAACACCGGCTGGAATTTTAATAGTTTTATTATGACCGTCAATGGAAACTTCTTTTTGACAACCATTGGCGGCTTCTAAAAAGGAAAGAGAGATTTTGTAAGTTTCAATTCTTTTACCTCGGCTTTGTTGTCCACCAAAAGAACCACCGAAAAATTGTTCAAAAATATCAAAAGGGTTACTGAACCCACCAAAATCAAAATCGGCACCACTAAATGGGTTACCGCCTTGGGTGTAGGTAAAATTAGGACCATTTTGCTGAGTGTAGGTATGACCACCAAAGCCACCTGAAGATGGATCAAAAGCAGCATGTCCAAATTTATCATAAGCCGATTTTTTTTGATTATTACTTAAAACTTCGTAGGCTTCATTTATTTCTTTAAATTTATCTTCAGCATCGGGAGCTTTGTTTTTGTCGGGGTGAAATTTAAGAGCTGACTTACGGTAAGCGCTTTTAATTTCTTCTTTGGTGGCAGTTTTAGGAACACCTAATAATTCATAAAAATCTTTTTTCATAAGGTCTATTTTAACATCATCAACCATCAAGTAGAGACGCCATGCATGGCGTCTCTACGGAATAATATTATTATTGAACGACTTCGCCTTCTTCAGCTTCTTTTTTAGAATTGTCTGATTTTGATTCTTCGGCTTTTGGTTGAGCTTCGGCTTCCGGACCACCGGTTGGCGGAGCCTGTTGTTGATAAATAGCAGCACCAATTGTTTGTAAAATTTGGTTTAATTCTTCTGAAGCTTTATCTAATTCATCTTTATTAGTATCAGTTTTAGCTAAAATCTCTCGAGCAGTCTTAAGTTGAGCTTCGATTTTTTCCTTATCTTCTGGTTTAACTTTATCGGCAAAATCCTTTAAAGTTTTTTCACCAGAAAAAATGGTACCGTCTAATTTATTTTTAGCTTCAGCTAGACCTTTTCGATCTTCATCTTCTTGAGCGTGAGCTTCAGCTTCTTTTTTCATCTGCTCAATTTCTTCTTCTTTAAGATTAGTGGCGTTTTGAATGGTAATTTTTTGTTCTTTATTTGTGCCCTTATCTTTGGCAGAAACAGAGAGAATACCGTTACTGTCGATATCAAAAGTGACTTCAATTTGAGGCATGCCACGAGGAGCTGGGGCAATACCGTCTAAAACAAAGCGGCCTAGAGTTTTATTATCAGTGGCCATTGGTCGTTCACCTTGAAGAACATTGATTTCCACCTGGGGTTGACTGTCAGCATAAGTGGTAAAGACTTGAGATTTTTTAGTAGGAACAGTGGTATTTCTATCGATCAGAGGGGTACGAACACCGCCAGCAGTCTCAATGCCGAGAGTTAAAGGAGTGACATCTAATAGAACTACATCTTTAACTTCACCAGTTAAAACAGCACCTTGAACAGCAGCACCGATGGCAACGACTTCATCTGGATTAACAGTATTATTTAAATCTTTACCAAAGAAATTTTTAACAACTTCTTGAATTTTAGGCATACGAGTCATACCACCAACCATAATTATCTCTTTAATATCGTTTAGACACACCAGCGTCCTTGAGAGATTTTTCAACTGGACCAATGGTTTTTTGGATCAAATCATCGACTAATTTTTCCAATTCGGATCGAGTCAGTTTTTTAGTCAAATGAAGTGGTTGACCGTCTTTTTGAGTGATGAAAGGTAAATTAATTTCTGTTTCAGCGGCAGAGCTGAGCTCGATTTTGGCTTTTTCAGCAGCTTCTCGAACACGTTGAAGAGCTTGAGGATCTTTACTTAAATCGACGCCATTTTGTTTTTGAAAATCGTCACTAATCCAAGTGATAATTTTTTGATCAAAATCATCACCGCCGAGGAAAGTATCACCATTAGTGGATTTGACTTCGAAAATTCCACCACCAATTTCTAGGATGGAAATATCAAAAGTACCTCCACCTAAATCATAAACTGCAACCAATTCATTACCTTTTTTATCTAAACCATAAGCTAAAGCAGCAGCGGTTGGTTCGTTAACAATTCGTTGAACATTAAGACCGGCAATTTCTCCGGCTTGTTTAGTGGCTTGTCGTTGGGAGTCATCAAAATAGGCTGGGACAGTAATGACAGCATCTGTAACTTTTTCGCCGAGATATTTTTCAGCGTCGGCTTTGCATTTTTGTAAAATCATGGCCGAAATTTCTTGAGGGGTATAAACTTTACCATCAATTTCAACACAGGCGGTATTGTCTTTACCGGCAACTATCTTATAAGGAGAAGCTGCTTGACTTTTTTTAACCTCTGGGTCGTCCATTCGGCGGCCCATTAATCTTTTAACACTATAAATAGTGTTTTTAGAGTTAAGAACCATTTGTCGTTTAGCTAAATCGCCAACTAGTTTTTTAACTGGCTCGACAATAGAAGGAATGGTATTGCGGCCTTCTGAACTGATAATAACTTTTGGAGAACCACCTTCCATAACTGCTACGCAGGAATTGGTGGTGCCAAGATCGATTCCGATGATTTTATTTGACATATGTTTTTTATTTAATCTTTAACTTTTAATTTATAAAATTATTTTTAAATTTTTTATTTGAGACGCCCATATTGGTCGTCTCTACGGTTTAATTATTTAATTTGGCAAATTTTTACCAACTGAGACTTGGGCTGGTCGGACAACATGACCGTTTAATTTATAACCTAATTTTTTAACTTCGATGACAAAATTTTCTTTGCCTTCGACAGTTTCAATGCATTCCATTGAATGTGGATCAAATTCTAAGCCCAAAGGATTAATTTCTTCTAAACCCTCAGTTTTTAAAACTGAATCAAATTTATCAATAGCCATTTTAAGTCCTGGGTCATTGAGATGGTTTTGTGCTAAATAAAAATTATCTAAAACTTCAACCATTTTGCTTAAAATGGAGGTGGTGGCTAAAGTAATAAATAATTGACGCTGAGAATCAATTCTTTTTTCTAAATTAGAATAATCAGCTAAAGATCGGGCTAATCTTTCTTCTAATGAAGTGATTTTTTCTAATAATTCGGTGTTATTAGAACTGATATGTTTTACCTTTTGATTTTTTGGCATATTTTTATTAACGACTAACAGTGGAAAGTAACTCAGCAAAATAATCGACGACTGGGACAACGTATGAATATTTAAAGCGGGCTGGACCGACTATACCAACAATCCCTCTATGTGGACCAGATTCATAATTTTGATAAATAAAACCACACGGCTCGAGATGTTCCATTCCGAGATCTTCACCAATTAAAAGATGAACTATTTCGGAAGATTCTGGATTTAAACTTCCAGCTTTACCAACAATTTGATACCAAAAAGTGGCATTGTCGATTAGAGATAGGACTGTTTTAGTAACATCAATATTAAAAAATTCTGGTTCTTCTAATAAATTTGAAGCACCATAGCTATGAATAGTACCTTGATCGGTGGTGACAATGGCCATAGAGCGAGTGCGTTGGGCCAACTCTTTTATTGTTTCACGAAGTAAACGATCAAATTCATTTCGGTATTCCCAAATTTTTTCTTTGGCACCAATTTCATCGCTGACGGACAAATTTTTTGGGGTCATTAAATTTCGGACATAATATTTGAGACCCATTGAAGTTGGTGTGCGACCAGAAGAAAGATGTCCTTTTTTTAAAAAACCAAGCTGGGTAAGAGCTATCATTTCGTTTCTGATGGTGGCAGAAGAAATACCTAAAGCATATTTTTTTTCGAGAGTTTCAGATCCAATTGGATCAGCAGTTTCAATAAATTCCTCGACTACACATTTGAGTATTTTTATTTGTCTTTGAGTTAAATCTGACATATTAGCAATATAATAGACTGAGTGCTAATTGGTGTCAAGAGGGGAAATAGAAAACCGGTAGATGTTTTGTTTGAAAACAAAATACCTACCGGTAATCACATACATAAAACCTAATTTATTAGACAGTTTGCATAGCTGCTTTGAGCCTAGGCCATTCGGCTTTTGGTTTCCAGACAATATTGCCGGCCTCAATTAATTTTTTAACCACCGGGTCATTTTGCTTGAACTCTGGGGCAGATTTATGAATGACTGATATCACCGGAATTCCTTCCCAATTATCATAAGGTGATCGATTAAAAACACAAGCAATGGCTTTAACTTCAGCACCCATATTTGTGACAATTTTAATCATTTTGTTAGTGGTAGAGAAATTATTTACAAGGTCTTCAACCAATATTACTTTGTCACCTTTTTTGAGGGTGTGGCGGTTAAAAACTAATTCTGATTCTTTTTTTTCAAAAAAAGTCGCCCGACTTTTTAAGATGTCGGCGATGGTTACAGTAAAAATTATTCCACCCATTGGCGCTCCAATGAGGACTAATGATATGGAGAACTTTTCCTTTATTTGACAAGCTAAATTATCCGCAAAAAAACATCTAGTAAAGGAATCTTCCTCTACTTTAGCCATATTAAAATAGGCAGAACCGACATAGTTTTCCTTTTCTCCTTTGTCGTTAACATAAGTGCCAGCATAACCAACTAAAGGTCCGAGGAGTTCTCCATTAGCACTGACTGGTGATTGATAGACAGCGTCATGGCTGATTAATATTTTATAGGGATCAAGAATAACTCTGTTCATTAAACTGCCTCCAATTCTTCAATTATTTTTTTAACTGCCTCTAACTGAGTTATGCCATTTGGTGGACTAGTAATAGGCCGGCCGATAACAAGATAATCAGCACCAGCTTTAACTGCTTCACTTGGGGTCATAACTCGTTTTTGATCATTTACTGATGCCCATACTGGTCTAACCCCTGGAGTAACTTTTATTAAAGGAAAACCTTCCAATAATCTTAATTCTTGTGGTGAACAAATTATTCCATCAGCTCCAGAATCAATCAAAAATTTGGCAAATTCAACAACTTTGATTCCTGGTTTATTTCCAAAAATCGAAACGCATTCTTCTGAGTCAATACTAGTCAAAACCGTAACTCCTAAAACCTGACTAAACCCTTTGTTTTTAACCACCTCCTTAATAGCCGTCACACCGCATGACGCATGAATATTGATTAATTTAGGATTCAACGATTGAATAGCCAAAGCGGCCTGACCGACAGTGTTAGGAATATCTGCCCATTTGCCATCCCAAAACAATTGACCCTCGACAAGAGTAAATAATTCTTTGACTTTTCTAGCCAAAGTAATATCCCCTGTGGTTGCTATTTTGGTTACTATAAAGGTAATCATCTCTAAACCAAATTTAAACATTCCAACATAGGGCTTTAGTGTCTCTACTGTTTTGATAGCCTTGTAGAGACCACTGTTGTCGATAGGGATAATGATTCTGTCTTTTGAGTCCATTACAAAAACATCCTTTCTTTTTTTAAATTTAGATTTTATTTATGTGAAGGTGCGAACACCAATATTTTCAATGTTTTTACTGAAAATTTAGTTGTGGGGGATTTTATCAAAAAACTTATGAAACTGTTTTTTTAGATATTAGAAATAAAAAAACAATCAAAATAATTGAAATAAGAATTATATTTATAGTGTTAAATTGTTGGAAAAATAAAAGCAAAACTAGTGAAGTTAAATAGATTGCTTTGATTAAACTGGCTAAATATTTTTGAGAAAAAATGCAAATGGTAGAAAAAAAGAAACAAAAAATAATGAAAAAGAAAATTATTTTTGACCAAAGAAGTTCAGGTGAAACTAAATTGATGAAAATTAAGAAAATAGACGCAAGAGTAAGAGAATAATAGGAAAACTTCTTATTCATGGAGAGAACTAATTATTTTTTCTTCCTTAGTTTCGGTAAGACTTTGGACTTTATTTAATTTACTGGTGATAGTTCTGGATTTTGAACTGGCATCGTCGATGGTATTAGTAGCTTCTTGAAGTTTCTTTTTGGTCTTAACCAAAAGATCACCAAAAAGGCCAAATTCTTTTTTAATGGTTCCGAGAACCGACCAAACTTCTGAAGATCTTTTTTCAATAACAAGAGTGCGGAAACCCATTTGCAAACTGTTGAGCAAGGCGGCAATGGTGTTTGGACCAGCAATAGTGACCCGATATTGTCGTTGAAGTGTGTCAACTAATGCCTGTTTTTGGGTAATTTCTGCATATAATCCTTCGATAGGAAGATAAAGGATGGCAAAATCGGTGGTATGGGGTGGGTCGATATATTTATCAAAAATATATTTGGCTTCGGTTTTAACTCTGTTTTCCAAAGCTTTTGAAGAAATTTCGATTTGAACCAAATCGACGGCATCTTGGGCTTTAATTAAATTTTGATAATCCTCTAGTGGAAATTTAGAATCAATTGGTAACCAACATTGCTTGTTTTCATCGTCTTTACCGGGAAGACGGATGGCAAATTCGACCCGGTCGGCACTACCACTTTTGACGGCCACATTTTTATCATATTGGTCGTTAGTTAAAATTTGTTCCAATAAACTGTTGAGTTGAACTTCACCCCAAGTTCCGCGAATTTTGACATTGGATAAAACTTTTTTGAGATCGCCGACACCAACAGCTAAAGTTTGCATTTCGCCTAAACCTTTGTAAACTGATTCTAGTTGAGTGCTGACTTGTTTGAATGACTCCCCTAGTCTTTTTTCCAGAGTGCTTTGTAATTTTTCATCGACAGTAACCCGCATTTTTTCAAGTTGAACAGAGTTATCTTTTTGAATTAATTCAAGTCGTTTTTCAATAGATTCGCGGACTTGATTTAGATTGGTACTAATTCCAGTGATAAGTTTATCGAGTTTAATGGAGAAATTATTAAAAGATGTGCCTAACTCTTGGCGATTTAGGGAAAAATCTTGTTTGATGGAATTTTCTAATTTAACTTGAATTTTATCGAGCTCTTTTATTAATTCCGCCGTATTATCGGTGTTTTTTGATTTAAGAATTAAATAAACCTGGGCGATTAAAATTAGAATTAGGAGGATATAGATAAGGGTCATAGG
>Ga0172379_10005651_pt1 | contig 17359 bp, 19 predicted proteins | sample GrowelOW334metaG_FD_119756 | JGI IMG/M metagenome (GOLD analysis project Ga0172379, IMG submission 119756) | Groundwater microbial communities from an aquifer near a municipal landfill in Southern Ontario, Canada - Groundwater well OW334 metaG | ecosystem: Environmental > Aquatic > Deep... | reverse complement strand
TCGGTATTCGCGGAGTGGGCGGCAGCGGCATCGACAGCTCACAATTCATCGCCCATGAAATGGACAAAGTATTGAAAGGCGGCAAGTCGGTTCTTTCGTCAGCTCGCTTCGAGAAATAGCTTATAACTTGAGCTGGTTATGCGCAGAAAGGCCGCTCTCGGTGGGAGGTATGTGTTTCCCTGTGATAGTAAGACCGGTCACATAGTCGAGCCAAAATCATAAGGACGCCAAGACTACACTGAAGCAAGTCACCGGACAGACACCATTGATGGGGGCCAGTACTGAACAGGTCGGTCTTAACTGCAACGTTTTCTCTCTTGAGCTGCTACCTGTAGCTTTGCTGCCATAAGCACTGAAATCACAAACCAACCTAGTTTACGGCAATGGGTGGAGCCGCGGTTTCAAGGCATCTTCTGGAGAACGAAATTTGTTTTCCGGCGGGTGGTTCAAGCTAGCATCAAAGAAATCAGCACAAGTAATAAAAATCGAAGTTGTTTCCATAAATTTCTTTGATCCGATTGATCCGTTTGGATCTGTTTCCCTCCGGTGAGCAAGCATGGACAGCTTTTGCTCTATCGTTACGACATCAGTTGATATAAAACGCTCGATGGTTCTAGCCGAAGAGAGATGGAGCCTACTTCTGCGACCATACTGATCAAAATCTAAAATTGAACCTCGATCGAAAATACTCTTGTCCTCTAATTCTTCTAACGGGAAAACATATATCGCTTTATATAACTCTGCAGAATTAATTAAAAGTGGAAGTATTATTCCGCTGGCGAAGCTGAATGACTGATCATAGTCTACTAGACTGCTAACCTCACTTGTAGTTTCAGGTTCTTTGGCTTCTGGCCCAGTGAGGTCTAGATAAAAATTTTGATTTTCCCATATCAGCAGTATTACGTGATCCAACGTTACGCCGTCGTCGAGCCGATCAAACGCGTTACCAATCCATTCGAATCTCAGGTATTTACCACGCTGAAAGGACGTACAGAACCTTACAGATTCCCAGTCGTTAGTGAAAACATGGCCCTGATCTGAGTAGGTTTCACAATAACGGTATTGGTCGAAAATTGGGCTGGTTAAATATTTCGACATTCTTGACCTATATCCATTTATCTCAAATTGACCGTCTAACAATTTGCCTATGAAGCCTTCCGCAGTCCTTCGCCTCCCCGGCCTCCGTTTTCATCGGGATTAGGACCGCAATGTTCTTGGCATTTATCTATCAGGTTTTGCAACTTCTTCGCACTGTCTGGATCAAGGCCCGTACCTGGATCTCGTGGTCCAGGATAGCGTCTGAGTTCATTCCAACGCTGGTTACGTCGTTTCTGCCCTTGTTTTACGCAAGATTCCATGCACTCCAACCACCAGTCAGTCCCCGATCCAAAAAAGGGCCACATGGGCCTGTCCCAGGGCTTCTCTGAGCCTTGGCTCATGCCATAGACGGCTGCTGCTCCTTTGGCGATTCTATCTTTAAGCATTTGTTGACGAATTGCAGCAGCAATGGCAGCTGCTAGTGCTTCGCCCCCTTCAATTTCTAATGGTATCAAGATGCCTTGCTTACCACTTGGATCTATCCACATGGTCGGGCAATTACGCACGTATGCATATAGGTTGATACCGCCGCCTTCCTCTATAGGATCCCGATTGATCCATCTCGCAAGTGCTGAGTTATAAGCTCTATAGCGGGTCATGTTTAGCCCACTCGGAGCATGACTATAATAACCAGCATACTGGAAATCGCAGTCGGTTGAGCCACTAACTTTAATTGCTTGACCATATGGACTGTATTCATAGCGGCAGCGGCATCAACAGCTCACAATTCATCGCCCACGAAATGGACAAAGTATTGAAAGGCGGCAAGTCAGTTCTTTCGTCAGCTCGCTTCGAGAAATAGTTTATAAATCTTGTGATGCAAGTCTAGCAAAGCTGCCAACTGTGAATCAAATCAAGGCTTGACCAAATCCTTCCATAGCTTTTTAAGTTGAGGTTTCCTTAGGATTATCCCCGCTTCGGATTTTTCGTCAATAGTCTTATACATCTGTCGCAGTGCGCTTTTGCAAATCGTGGAGGCAGGCGAATCAACTGACGGACCACACGCTGACTGAGCAAATGTAATCAATAAGGGGCTCCAAACAAGTGGATGAACAATATCAAAAAAAATGATCCAGTCAGCATCGCTAGGCTGAATTCTGTCCCGAGTCTCTTGTAGCAGTACATCACCAGCTTTAAGCACATCATATAGGCACGTCGCGCCCTCGCTATCGTAGTCTTCAACCTCTTCATCAACTACATTCATAGCTAGATACTTCGCTGTCGACAATGCCAATTCCGTCAATTCATTGCCTCGATCAAGCATCAAGGCTCTTTCATAATAATCGCAAGCAGCATTTGGCATTACAGCTTGGAGAAAATCTCCCATGTTTATGTAAGTATCTGGATCATCTGGCGCAGCATCAATACGCCGCTGCCACGCAGCACGAACCTGCGGTATAAATCGACGATCACTTGGCTGAAGAAGCAATAGTAATAAGCGTAATGTTCGAGGGATCTTCGAAGCATTATTGATGATCCAAATAATACTTTCGATTCGACGACTTTTGGTCTCTGAGCAACACATTTGATGTGCGTTGTAAAAGCCCAAAAGCTTCCAGCGCACCTCACAATCAAATGGCTCTTCGCAACAACGTTTTTCAAGCGCCGGAACTTCGTGCGGAGAGGTTAACTGGCCATCACAGACCATTTTCACGGCTAAGGGTAAATCAAGTTCATTCATATTCTGGTTCTACCACTAACTCACGACAGAATCTCCCTCTGTGTATTCAATGATAATGGAGCAATTTAGTCGCTACAAAACTAACGAAGGCAAGTATGAGGTACCGCATACTTGCCTTCGTTACAGGGCAAAAAGCCCATCAAAACGGCGTAAAAGCTCAACTTCAACAGGAGATATACTTGCTATTCAGGCATGCGCAGAAGGGCGCGACCGCCGCTGATACGCTTGGTCACTCCTTTTTCATCGAAGTGAGAAAGCAAGGCCATGGCATATTTGCGAGTGGTGCTTATTCCTTCTCTAAAATCAGAAGGAGAAATGTCTTTCTTGGTTGTCCACAACTTGTGCAAGACCAAGTGCGAGGCGCGTATCTTGCCGGCTGTAGCAACGAAGTCGTGATCGACAATCACAACCTGTTTGTTTCTCACCATGCCATCTAATATCAATTGCAATTTCTTTCTATCGAGTTTGACGTGACGTGCCACTTCTTCAATTTCGAGGCAGGGGTGGTATAGGAACTCTTACAATAGAGGACGTCTTGCTGCATAAGCCAGCTTGACGCTATACCAAATCTGGTATAGCCTTTGTCAATGAGAGAAGAGCGAAAAATGTCTGCTCGTAAGGCTGTCGAAAAAGACGCTGCAATGCCTGAAGAAAAGCCAAGCAAGAAAGAAACTCAGTGGGTAATGGCGAGTCTTCTCGAAGAGGCTAGAGAATGGCCCTCTGATGTTAGAGAGGCAATGGGCGGACAATTGAATAAAGTCGAATACGGTGGAGAGCTAGCAAACCGCTCAAGTTGATATTGACGCCGCTAAGAGTCGCTTTGCGAAGTTGCAAGAGTGGAGGAAAAGACAAAAGCTATGAAAGGCAAAAAGGTAAAGGAGGAGGAATTCAGTCCTTCTGGAAGTGGCGACATTTTCAGAGATTTCGGTTTTTCTGAGCAGGAATCCGCTGCACTCAATATCAAAGCTTGCTTCTTCCGTAAGCTGCAAGAGGCGCTTAAGGAGTCCAGCTGCACACAAGTAGAGCTTGCTGCAAAACTCCGAATTGCTCAACCCAAAGTATCCGATATCATCAATGGCAAAATTGCTGGGTTCTCTGTCGAGCGAATCGTCAATCTGTTGCTAAGGCTAAATTATGTGATCGGGCTTGATGCTCATCCAGCCCCTGCTGGTGCCCGTGGCGGTGTGGTAGATCTTGCTGGGAAGCGCGATAGAGACAGTTTATACACTGAAGCACTACGCTCATAGCAACAATCAGGCTGAGCGCGAAGTAAAGCATATGGTCCAGGCGAGTGGTTCGATCCAGCAATAGACACCGCAGCTAATGTGCTTCCATTGAAACGCAGGGGTTAAATGAGTTTTCCGAGGCTAGTCTTGCGGGGCAAAAGCTGAAGCACCAAACAAATAATCCAAGTGTTGATAGATCAAAGACTGTAAATGGGAAACAATCGAGCACTTCGTTATGGATTGATGACGATATGAGATTGAGAACAGTTAACGACACTGATGGAAAAGAACCTCAAGCTCAAACTAGAGCTCTGAGACCGGTGGAGCCCGCTCGTAGTTATCTTCGCTTAGTCAATTTGTCAATGATTTGACTCACCTAAGTTTACGCGAACAAAGTCGTCCGGACCGGGGGTGTTTGAAGGCCTTTGTGAATTGCGGCTTTTCGGCTTAGGCTTAGTTGCTCCATGCTTTCTAGGCGATCGAGACGCTGATGATGAGTGCGAAGATTCGGCATCTCTTACTTTGAGCCGCCTTACCCAATTACTCAAATTGTCCCGCTTCATTCCATGTCTACTGCAAAACTCAGCCTGGCTCAGGCCACTGCTATGCCAGTCTGCAATCATTTCTCGCCAATAGCTGTCTTTTGCAAGATCATACATTCCTGGTCGCGGCAAATCTAGGTACCTCCCGTGGTACCATCCAATTTATCTCAATTCGATTCTACGGCTAAGGCGTCGTTGCTGCACCGCTTACAGCTGTTGATGCTTTGCTGATGATCTCTGGCTGACCTTGATGTTGCGGTCAGCAATCTTTCTCGGTGTCAGCTTCCTTCGCCAAACAGAAAAAGTGCTGTTAGAGATACCGTGCTGCCGACAAAACTCATTGGCAGTTAAACCACTAGCAATAAATTCTTTTACCTTGCCGACTCGGTGCTGCTCTGAAAAATTCTTACTCTTCGCCATCTGCTCAATCTCCTGGTTTAAGTGCAGCTGCTTGTTACAGCTCTCTCAAATCAGGAAACCACCATCGCGTTTGAACTACAACCACGTCTCAGGTGGGAGGGACACTTCCTTGCACAGAAATGTTAACACCGTTGTGCAGGCGAATTTCCAGCGCATGCGCCGATGCTTCTTTCGGTGGTTGACCAGTGAGCACAACACGAGCAAACGTTTCTTCTGTAGTTTTTTCATTCGAGCTAGCAGCGGCCGCTTCTTTTGCGAGAGGCTTATTCTTAGATGCCGCTTCAGCGTCACGTTTTTGAATCACGCGTCGCCAGTCGCAAAGTGAACCTAGCTTGAGTTTATCGATGGCAAAATGCTGTCATGGTCAAGCCGCTGGCCTGCCAATCGGAGATTACTCTTCTCCATTTTCTACAACGCAACACAGTTTTACCTAACCACGGGTAATACCGGACGCACACTCTACCTATGTCAATTTGGGTTCGTCCTAAAAGGTGTAATCACGAAGCCTCCAGCAGGAACGATAATCGGAACACAGCAGCGCATTGAATCTTTCGAATTTCGCGCCAATGGCTTGAAGCGAGGGACAAAGAGCGGAGTTTAGTTTTGACTTACAACAACGGTCCGAGCAGACGCAACTAATTAGCATCTTTCCATTGCTCGACTACCCCATCCACAATTTTTTGCCAATTTTCAGATTCAATGATTTCAGGAAAATCCAAATACAACCTAATTTTTAGATGATTTACATCATTGCGGAGAATTCCCATCCAATCGGCGAAGCGGCGTTTTTTTAGGGGAATCGTTTCTAGTTTCATGCAGTTAAATAATGCAATTATCTGATTTTCAATTACATCAATTACTGTTATAACTAAACGTGCTGAACTGGTATTTGCACACAATCTGTCGCTCGGCTTTTCAAAGAAATGTGGTGTAACTTCAAGCAGACTTGTGTAGGATCCAAATTGCTCTACTAGCTTGGAGAGAATAGTGCACTCTTCCCCTAAGTCGGGTGCACCTTCAAAAGTGTTGTTTTCCAAAATATTTACAATAGCTCTTGTCGTATAGATCTCTAATCGTCCAATCTGTCTGGTCCATTCGTCTAGAGATTGCTTGCTTTGTATAGTTGGTGCAATTACCATTGACAGAAGTTGGCATTCCAATCTAATTCCATAGATTAACGCAAGAACTTCATCAACTATGCTCCCGTTTAGAACAATTGGATCAAGGTTCATCATTAATTGTTCCCCCCATCTACAGGATCTGGATTATTTACTGGGTCGTTCAAAGGATATCCTTCAACCCCCTTCCCCCCCCTTCAACCTAAGCTTGATTGGCCAGCCGCAATTACCCATACAATCTTCCATGCAGAATCAACTAACGCTATTTCGAAGGGAAATCGCTATTCAGGCATGCGCAGAAGGGCGCGGCCGCCGCTGATACGCTTGGTCACGCCTTTCTCATCGAAGTGAGAAAGCAAAGCCATGGCATATTTACGAGTGGTGCTAATACCTTCTCTAAAATCAGAAGGCGAAATGTCTTTCTTGGTTGTCCACAACTTGTGCAAGACCAAGTGTGAGGCGCGAATCTTTCCGGCTGTAGCAACGAAGCCGTGATCGACAATCACTACCTGTTTGTTTCTCACCATGCCGTCTAATATCAATTGCAATTTCTTTCTATCGAGTTTGACGTGACGTGCCACTTCTTCAATTTCGAGGCAGGGGTGCTGATTGAGTAATGCCATGATCTGATCGCGCAGGCGATTGTTTTGAGCGAATGATGCGTCCGAGGATTTCGCGTCCGACGATGTCAAATCAGTAGGTGGCGAATCAGCAGGTGTCTGACCATCAGTATCAGCACGCGAGCCGGATGGGCCTTTTTCGCTATCGGCCTTGCCTGTAGCAGTATTGTCGGCAGCAGCTTTGTCATTAACGCTTTTATCTTTTGCTACAGCAGGTGCACTTGGCTCTATCGGAGCAAGCAGCGATGAGTAGGCCGCAGCCATGGCTTTGCCAGCAGCATTGAGAATAGGGGCAGAGTTAGCAATGTCTTCGGGAGAACCAACAGCAAATGCTCGGTCGGAGTCAGCTTCATTGTCACCATCAAAATCGTCTCCAGAACCTGCACCAAAACCAGCGCCGCCGCCGCTTTCGTAGACATCGTATCCACTAATGGTGAATATGCGATCCCCTTCGCGTGCTAGCAGACTCTTGTAAGCGAGGTCAGTGACAATGGCTTGCATCACTGGGCGAGTAAGAGTGTTGAACGTCTTTTTGCGCATGGTCTCAATGCTCACACCAAAGCGCGAGTTGTCTTCATTGGTCATGAGAGTTTGCAACAGCGCTAAAATCTTCACTCCGATTTGTTCTCTGGTTGAAACAGCCATGAGCAAATCAGCAATAGATACTAGGGTGTTATCGGCGAGGGCAGCGGCTGAAGCATTCTTCAGATTTTCCATTGGCATAAACCAAGTCATCTGCGCTAACTTAACTGCCTTCAATGGATGAGCCGCCACAGCCAAGACAAATGCTCTCTTCTCACTTTCAAGTGTTGCTTCACTCAGCCCAGCGCTAATGTCGTGCACTAATTGTCGAGTCAACCATCTTGGTCTATCGACCAGTAAGATGGCACCACCGGCAATGCCCTCATCACCGTAGCGAATCACATAACGATTTCCTGGTTGAGCGACGATTGGCTCTTCAAGAAAAACTTGTCCAAATTGTTTACCATTGGGCAATTTCTCAAGCCAGCGTAGAGTGCCTTTTGCTTCAGCGGTACCGTGATAAAGCTTGATTGGCTGCGGAGCCAGAGCCACATGCTTATCGTCAGCCGTTGTCGCATATTCTAAGCCACCATGGTCAACTACTTCGACAATCAAATTATGAACAACGGCTCTATCACTACCAGTCAGGCACTGACCACGAGCGATCGTGCCGCCATCTTTGACGGCGAGATTGACAGCTAGCCTCTGTCCGGCTGTGGCTTTATCAATGGCCTTGCCAAAGCTTTCCATACCGCGCACACGCGCTTTCACCGCACCTGGTTCTACAACAATATGATCGCCAGTGTTCAATTCACCGTCTACCAATGTTCCTGTTACCACTAGTCCAAATCCAGACTTAGTAAACGCTCTATCGACAGGCATATACAAAGCTCGGCCCAGAGCCGCTGCTGATAGTGCTTGTGCTTCAGTTTTAGCCTCAGCTTCGGCGGCAGCCTGCAACATTGTCTCGGCGTCTTGATTGTTAGCAATATGGTTTGAACCCAGATCAACGACGTTTTCTGGATCTAAATCAGAAGCATTGCCAGCTTTAGAATTTGCACTATCAGCAGCGGCATCACCTTCGCTTACTGCTGTGGCCAAAATTCCAGCACCGTTCAAATGCTTATATAGACCTGTTTTTAGCGCATCAATGCCTTGGCTGTTCTGAGTAGAAACAGGATACGAACCAAGCAACTCAACATTGTATTGAGCCAGCAAATCTTTCACCTTGCTTGCAGCGGCAGCAACTTCACTCTCTTCCACCAAATCTATTTTTGTGAGTGCCACTATGCACGAGCGCACACCAAGCAAACTCAAAATTTTCAAGTGTTGAACTGTCTGCGGCATGGGGCCTTCATCAGCGGCCACTACCAAAAGCGCAGTCGCTATTCCGCCCACACCAGCCAACATGTTTTTCAAAAACTTACCGTGGCCGGGCACGTCAATAAATCCCAGTACGAACTTGACATTGTCTACTGGCTCAAAATCTAAATGGGCAAAACCAAGATCGGTGGTCATTTGCCGCTCTTGTTCTTCTTTCAATCGATCTGGATTGATACCCGTCAAAGCTTTAATCAGCGAAGTCTTGCCGTGGTCAACGTGACCGGCGGTGGCAATGGTGCAATATGAGGTCGTGATTACTGGTGGCATGCTTTTTCCAAAAGAACAGAGATTATCGGCGATTAAATAAAGTGCAGGTACAGGCGAGGCAGATGGGCAAAGTACTCGTTCGAGACCGCAACGAATACGCGACAGATATCTTACCTTCACAGCAAGTGCATTTTATTATCCTTCTTTCGCCGATGGTAAGACTTTGCTAAACGGAAATTAGAACAAAGCACTGTAAAATCGTCACTCGGCGACAGCCTAACAATATTTGGAGAACCAGTGCTTCATCAATTTCTCGACCCTATTTTGCAGATGATCAAGAACGGTGTGGAAGCCGGTGGTTACTGGGCTGTCATGATTATGATGGCGATTGAATCAGCCAATATTCCGCTTCCCAGTGAAGCAATCATGCCAACTGCTGGACTGCTTGTTCAAGAAGGCAAGATGGAAATCAACATGGCAGCACTAGCCGGTGCTGTGGGGTGCGTGTTGGGCTCAATACCTTCTTATTATCTAGGCCTCTGGGGCGGCAGACCCTTCTTGACAAAGTATGGCAAGTTTTTCTTGCTGCGCGAAAAGGACATGGAGCTGGCTGACAAGTGGGTTACCAAATATGGTGACATCACTTTCTTTATATGTCGCATGTTGCCAGTTGTTAGAACATTTATTTCGTTTCCAGCTGGCGTGCTAAAAGCGCCCTTGCTCAAGTTTCTCGTTTATACGTTTATTGGTTCGTTTATCTGGTGCTACTTCCTCACCTGGGTAGGAATCAAGTTCGGCGACAACATGGAAACCTTCCGCGACCTATGGCACAAGTTCGATCTAGTGATCGTGCTCATCTGCGGTGGCGGCTTCGGTTGGTATCTCTACCGGCACCTCAAGCATTAACAGCGATCGAAAATTGATTGCGCTATTTCTTGTACTGGCGACGCCGAGTATCTTGGCGGATTTCTAGCAGTTCATTCAAAAGCTTCTGCCGATCGGGACCATCCCAACGCTTGAGCCAGTCTTGGATTGCTTGCTGAATCATGCCGCTCTTGTCAGGTGAATGCGCACCGTAAAGCCGCTTCAGCTCAAGCCAAATCGATTGCAAGGCAGCCAACTGATCGGCGGGCAATTTGATTGTATAGGCCACATAGTTGCCTTTACCCTGGCTTGCCAATATAGAGTCAGATAAAAGACTTTCTGAGTTTGCAGCAAGCGCCGCTTCGGCCTCAGCTTTGATATCGAGAAAACCCGGAATCATCTCGCGCGGGCCTTCGTCTTGAGCTGAACCAGCCAAATCGCTGTCTTCAGAACCGTCTTCGGCACTATCTAAATCAGAATTCGCACTAGAAATATCATGCCGAACTGATTCGGCACTTTGATTGTGGGTTGGTTTCGCTGAACGCTTGTCTTCCAAAGTCTCGAAAATTCCCTTAAATCTAGTCACTGCATTGATAATTGCATCTGGTTAACTGAAATCAGTTGTCTAATTCCGTTAACTGCAACCCATTCACAGCAACCCGTTAACAACCACATTGTACATGTAACCAATTCGAATGTTTAGAATGGGAACATTACTAGTGGCCAGTTGATTGTTTCAGCGATACGCTGTTTGATAGAGAGTGTAGATTGCGGCAGAACAGATGATTCAAGACATTATCCGAGCGTTATTCGAAAAAATCATTCATGACAAAATCTTGATGGCCCTCATTGCCATTGGGATTGCTGGCATTTTCTTTAGCGGTGCCAATCACAGCGAGAAGTCAGAATCTGTTCAATCGAAGCGCCTAGGGCGCTCCTCGGCTGATCAACCGGCAGCAACAGGCGAGCAACAAGGCGGTGACGGGCCAGTTCAAGGCCAAGCGCCCCAAGCTGGTCAACCGGCTGGGCAAGCAGGTCAAGGGCAGGCTTCTGGTCAAGCTCAAGTGGCAGCAGGCACAGCAGCGACTCCCGCTGCAGGCGCTGGGCAAGCAGCAGCGCAGCCTCTCACTCCAGACTTAGCCCTACAATTCGTGCGCTGGTGGCTCACTCAATCGATGGACTACCGGATGGACACAGCAGCAGCCAGTCACAAGACTGCGGCTCTCTGGATGCTTCCCGATGCTAACAATGCTTTCGAACAGCTCTATTGGGGCGACCACATCAAACAAGGAATCGCCTCAGGCCAGATAGTTGGTGCCTTTCAACCGGTATCGGTAACGCCTGTGGCCACTAATCCTGATGGGTCAGTGGTGGTAACAGCTGTGGGCACTTTGATGATTCAGCAATCGGGTCAACAACCTGCCGGGCAGCAGCTGACCATGGACTTTCTTGTTAAGCAAACCGGCGATGGTTTGCGTATAGCCGCCTTCTTCAACCGAGCAGTGGCACCGGTGGCCGTTCACTAGGCAGCGCTATTTGAAAGAGTGATCTTCAATTTGAAGAACACTTGAAAGCTCTTGAGCAAAAATTGAGTCAATCAACCTCATGACAAAGAGCTAACAAAAACTTCCGCAAAGATTCGACGCAAAAAGGTGACCTTACCTTTGACCGGCAAATCTCGTGTGGTATATTGATCCAGCGCTTATTTCAGATCAGCGCTAATTCAGACCAGCGCTGTCTTTTGCGTAAGTCTGCCGAGGTAGCTCAGTTGGTAGAGCAAAGGACTGAAAATCCTTGTGTCCGCAGTTCAATTCTGCGTCTCGGCACCATTTTTCAATCGAATAGTAAAAGAGGATGATCATGGTCAAGTGGTTGAGCCCTATCTTCTCTTGGCTGTCATTCGTTTACGTCTGCAATTTTGTTTGTCTCTGCAATATCGTTTGCTTTGGCAATCTAGCCTTACTCTGCACGCCGGCATTTGCACAAAATCAAGCAGCCAAGAAAGGTGCCGTTGAACATTTCATCGTCAAACCATATTTGCAACTTGGTCTAGAGCCAAAGAGCGATGCCACTGCGGCGACCTTGGTTTGGTTTACAAGCAATGACACCCACAAGTTTAGCGTTCTTGTCAAAGGTGGAAAGACACCTGAATATCGGCCAGCAGAGGGCATTCTAGAGCGGCTTGTGGCATTGCCTGGATTTTCCTCACCGATAAAAAAGTACACTGTACGCATCAAGAAACTCACCCCTGGCGAACCGTTTCACTATCAAGTCAAGCAAGATGATGTCGTCGTCTTTGAAGCCAGTGCAACAGCTAAAAAGGCCCCCAATCAACCTTTCAGAGTAGCTATCTTTGGCGATTGCGGCGCAAACAGTAACGGCCAACGCGAAGTTGCCACTCAGGTTTTTAAAGCCAAGCCAGACTTCTTCTTGATACCAGGCGACATAGTCTATCGTCTCGGTCTCTACTCTCAATATTTGACAAACTTTTTCCCAGTCTACAATCAGCATGTTCCGATGATGCGTTCGATATTTTCAGTAGGCGTTCTAGGCAACCACGATATTGCCTTAGACGGCCATGCCACTAATTTTGATAAGCACAATGATGCCATGGCTTACTTCCTATTTTGGGACCAACCACTAAATGGTTTTGGCACCAGTCATGGTGACAAAAATACTCCACCTATTAGCGGGGCCGAAAATAAGCAGATACTGTTTAAAAAATCAGTCGGGGATGCCTATCCACAAATGGCAAACTTCTCCTTCGATTTCGGCAACTCACATTGGACCATTCTCGACGGCAACTATTACATGGACTGGAGCGACGAGAAGACGCGCAAATGGGTAATCGAAGATCTGAAAAAGGCGCAATCAGCAACTTGGCGCTTTGTTTCATTTCACCAACCAGCCTTCAGTATTGACCTGCCCCACGGCAACGAACAGCGCATGCGTCTCCTCTCGGACATTTTTAGCAAATACAAAGTCGACATGGTATTCGCTGGACACGCCCACTGTTACGAACGCAGTTATCCAATTGTTTTTGCACCCAAAGGCGGAGCGCGCAAGTTCAGCTTGTCTCCCGATGGCACTGTTGATGGTGCCTTCACTATCGACCACAATTTTGATGGAATAACAAAGACCAAGCCAGAAGGCATTATTCACATCGTCACCGGTGCAGGCGGCGCGCAGCTCTATCCGCCAGGTGCGCCATCAGATTATATTCTCAAGTTCGATTCAGCTGACTTTTCCTACACCGATCTAGAAATCGTAGACAAGACTGCGACTATCAAACAGATCAATGCCAAAGGCAAAGTGATCGATCATTTCACAGTAACAAAATGACAGAACTTGCATGACTGAATCAAATAACAATCACTCGATAGCCGGAAGCTGGATGGGTCAATACTTCTATCTGGGTGAGCAAACTGGCAGTGCATTTGAAGTTGTCTTTGTTGAAATCGGCAGTCGCGTTGAAGGAAGCGTTCTAGACAACTGTAATCTCGGCGAAGCAATGGTTTCTGGAACATTTACTTATCCCAATTTGCAATTTATAAAAACCTACATCAGCACCAGCACCGACCCGGTTGAGTATCGTGGCATCATGAACGAAGACGGCACGCTCATAGCGGGCAACTGGCTTATACGCCCGCGCAGCATAGAGTCTGGTGCTGCCATGGGCACTTGGATAGCCACCAGGGGTGACGGCGGAGAGCAATTCACTTTTGATATTGACGAAAACAAAGACGAAATTAATGACGACGACCAAGATGAAGTAAAGAGAGAAGGCAAGAAAGAAGTAAAGAAGGAACTAGTAGCACCGACTCGAACAGCTTCGGGCTGAAACCAAGTAGAATCAACTTACACAAGAGGAACAATCAATGACCGCAGTTGCGCATTACGCCATAATCATACTTTCGACATTTGTACTTGTTGGCGGGATTATTGGCTTCAAGAAAGCTGGCAGCAAAGCTTCACTAATAGCCGGCGGAATTAGCTCGGTATTACTAGACGCCTGCTTCGCCCTCGGATTTGCCAACATGCAAGCTGGCTTTATCGCCGCTCTCGTTGTCACAGGTCTACTCGATGCCTTCTTCGCAAAGCGCCTTATGAAGTCTAAGAAATTCATGCCATCAGGAATGATTCTGTTGTTGTGCTTAATTACTCAAGCCTTGATTGCAGCTGCTTTAGTCACGAAATAAGATGACGATGAATCCAGAAGAACAAGAAAAAACTGAACAAGCGCCCTCAGTACATGCACAGGCACAGGCAGCACAATCAGAACAAGGTCAGATCGAGCAAGCAAAAATCGACGAAGAGCTGCAGGATGCAGTTGAAGAGATTGAAGCTGCGCGTGGCGAACGAGCCGAAGGCATTGAAGCAGCCTATCTGAACAAAGATCTAAACGCTGTGTCTCAGCTTGTAGCCAATGAAGTGGCCGCAGAGAAAAATCTCGAAAAAACCATGCAGCACTTTGCTGATCAAGCCAGCACTTGGACAAGCAAGCGTTCATCGGCAAAGAAAAGATCGGCTCAGGCTGATGTAGAAAACTGCACAGCCATCATTCAGGCCTACATCACGGCCAAGAACCGCTGCTTAGAGTTGTTACAAGAATCAGAGACTCATCAAGCACTTTTGATTTATCTCGAACTCAAAGTTTCACAAGCGACGAAAGCAGAAATAGAAGCGCACTTAGACGATTGGTCAAGGCGCGCTGATGCCGCCCGCAAGAGTCGCAACAGTGACCTTGAAGATTATGCCCTTGAGAGCAAACGCATCTGCCAGAAGGCCTTAGACGCGCTAGAGAAATAGGTATTGCAGCGAGTACTTACAAACCAATAGGCTATAGAGAAGGCTATTAAATCGGCTATTTAATAAACTTGCATTGCTGTTCGGCCATGTAGCGAATGCGGTCACAGACCTCTTCGCATTCTCTGTCAGCCATAGCCTGCACCGAATCATGATAACCCCAGACGGTTGTACCATCGTGCTTTAGTATGCGGGAATTGGCAGAATATCCAGTCACTTCACCGTTCTCAAGCCTGCGCGTCCATTCAGCTCTATAGGCTCTCATCTCTTTTTCAGCTTTGTCCATTACAGCTTTCTTCTTCTCTTCTATTGCGTTCTCAGCGTCAGCTTGAATTGGGTTACCACCAACAGCAGCTACCAACGTCGCGGCAGAACCAGAAGCTCCGCCACTTGACGGCAGACCAGTAGCGACCGTGGCAGTACCCAATTTAGCCAAAACACCCTGACAATATTTAGCTGTGGTGGCATCAGGAGTGCTGCTTAAGCAACTTTGATACTCAAGTTTGGCTTTTGCGACTTGTCCTGAGGAGAGCAATACATTGCCCAGGTAATAGTGACCCAAGGCAAAGCGAGGGAAGGCAGCAACCACCTTTTCAAAGCTGGCTTTTGCACTGGGATAATCTTTAGCTGTGTATGCCTTACAGCCATCTTCAAAGTCACCAGCAATGGCTGGCGCGGCAAACAGTGACACAGTTGATAAGGCCGCGAAAAGTGTGGCAAGTCGATTGTTTCTGCTCTTAGAACGAGACGGTAACGGACAAACCATAAGTTTCATACCTTCTTACAACTGTATCAACGGATAACGGCAAAGCTGCCATATATTCAGCCCGTCTGTGGCAAACTGGACATATACCATGGTGACGACGTGGCAACCTGTTGTCAACCGTATTTTCCCTGCAAAACGGTCTAAAATATATAAAGTTCTATTTAGCGGGTACTCCAACCAGGCATCACAATAATCACTGAGCCTTTCCCTGAAGCAACATCCAAGAAAAGCAGAAGCAGAGAGAATGCAATGACCACACGGCTAAAGAGACTGTTAGCCACTCTTCTAGTACTGTCTCAAGGTGCGCAACTGGCCTACAGCGTAGGGCCGGCGGCGGCATCTAGTAATGTTGACCAGGCCGTAGAAGAAGGTTTGAAGCTAAACAAGCAATTCAAATACAAAGCTGCCGAACCATTTTTCGACCAAGCGCTCAAAAGTGACCCCAAAAATGTACCGGCACTGCTCGGCTTGAGTAAGGTTTATCGCCACCAAGGCAAAGCTAAACAAAGTTATACTCTGATCAATTTAGCCATAAAACTAGAGCCAAACAACGGGCTGTGTTACTTAGAAAGCGCCAAGCTCTATCACACTATGCACAGCTACAAAAAAGCTGTTAACTCAGCCAAGAAAGCAGTGGCGCTGGTTCCAAACAATGCTGAAGTCTACTACTATCTTGGTTGGAGTCAAAATCTTGCTGACGACAGGGATGCCGCAAAGAATTTACGCAAAGCTGTTCAGCTCGATCCGAAAAACGCTAGCGCCTGGAGAATTTTAGCCTATGCGCTTTGGCAGCAAGAGCGCCTCGGTGAAGCGAAACAGTGTATGCAGAGCGCCATAAATCTTGCACCAAAGAATGTACAGTTTCGCACTGAACTGGCCGATATATTGTTGAGTGAAAACAAGCTCAAAGAAGCCACAGCTGTCTACAACCAAATGAAAAAGGATTTTCCCCGCGGTGCTGAAGCATATTTAGGATTATCTGAAGTAGCTGCTAGGCAAGGTCACACCAAAGAGCGGGGCGACTTGATTCGCCAAGCTACAGTAATTAGACCAACAAGTGAGCAAGCTTGGCTTAAGCTGGCACAGTTTCACCTTGATGAAAGAAATTTCGACGAAGCCGTTAGATGCGCCCGCATTGCAGTGGGCTTCAAACCAAACAATGCGCTAAACAATAGGGCCTTAGCCATTGCCTTGATGAATGCAGACAAACCGCAAGAAGCAGAAAAATATCTAGAGAAAGGTGTTGCTTTTGCCAAAGGCTTGCAAGAAAGACTGTGTGCACAAGACCTTCTTGTGCGCTTGCATTTTATCAACAACAAAAATGATAGAGCCATGGAAATGGCTAAAGAACAGTACCGACTATTGCCCGACGAGTATTATGCAATTTCTGCATATGCATGGGCTCTCATGTGCTTCAAGCAATACGATGAAGGCTTTGCGGTATTGAAAAAAGGAAAAAAACTATTCCCCGAAGCATTTGATTTAGACAAAGACTATCTTGGTGGGCTCGTTAGCGCTGGGCGCTACGATCAAGCAAAAGCGCAAGCAAAGCTGATGTTAACCAAGAAGCCAAATGATAGCTACATTTGGATTTGCCTAATGGAAATTGCTAAAAAAACCAACAACAAAAAAGATGCAGAAATTGCCATGAAGCACACCAACGGTTTAAAACTCGGTTCGTATGATGCCATGGAAATGGGCTTCGGTGGAATGACTGTAGGAGCCAGTGACAGCTCACTGCCATCTCTGAAACAAGCGATCGAGAATAATCCGGCCAGTGTTGATTTGATCATGAACACTCGCGACCCCAAAGCAGAGCAGAAAGCCTCGAGCAAGAAAGTGCAAGCGAAATAATGCTTGGCCAAAATTCGAAATTTCAGTAAACAGTGATCTTGACGAAGACCGGCAAATGGTCCGAACCAATGGCGGTGCCGACAGTGCGCTCCAAAATCTCAATATCGTTGCTGACTAGGACATGGTCGATGGGTACTAAAGGCGGCACGGAGAGCTTCTCAATCACTCGACCCGCCCTAGCTGGCCAAGTAGGCTGTGGTCCAAAGCCTTGCTCTGAATCGTGCAAACCAATGCTCAATAGCTGCGCAAATG
>Ga0172379_10005650_pt1 | contig 17361 bp, 13 predicted proteins | sample GrowelOW334metaG_FD_119756 | JGI IMG/M metagenome (GOLD analysis project Ga0172379, IMG submission 119756) | Groundwater microbial communities from an aquifer near a municipal landfill in Southern Ontario, Canada - Groundwater well OW334 metaG | ecosystem: Environmental > Aquatic > Deep... | reverse complement strand
GTATTCATCGCGATGGAGTTTGAAGTACAGGCTTGGATAGATGAGGGGTTCCTTGAGGATTCCACCGGTGCAGAGCAATAGCGCTATGAGGAGGCGACCTATGCGGCCGTTGCCGTCCAGAAAGGGATGGATGGTTTCGAACTGGACGTGGGCAAGCCCGGCTTTAAACAGGGGAGAGCTTGCAACCGGCTGATCGTGCAGGAATAGTTCGAATGCGTGCAGACAACCCGTCATTTCATGGACCGGAGGTGGTACGAAATGCGCAGTGCCCGGACGTGTACCACCAATCCAGTTCTGGGTACGGCGGAATTCACCAGGATCCTTATCAGCACCCCGACCAGAATCGAGTAGTTTACCGTGCATTTCCCTAATGAGGCGTAAGGAAAGTGGGAAACCTCCACGAATACGGCTTAGTCCGTGCTGAAGCGCGGAAACATAACAGGAAACTTCCTGCACGTCATCCAAAGGCACTCCCGGTATTTCATCAAGCTCGAAAAGAAGAAGGTCAGAAAGACTGGATTGGGTCCCCTCAATCTGAGAACTCAGGACCGCTTCCTTCCTGACATAGAGGTACAAAAACAAGGATACGTCGGGAAGGAAAAGCGAAGCGCTATCAAGGCGACCAAGGGCTAATAAAGCCTCATCCATAAGGATGCGAAGACCAGCGTCGATTTCCAAGGGTGGTTCAGGTGGCAGAGGCAAGGGAATGAAGGCCTTTACCAGCTCATCGGAGTTACCACTCGTGTAATAATGCCCCGTCAACCGCTTCATGACTTCCTTCTATTGCATTTCCTGCAATAAGCACATTCACTATTGCATAAAAACCGTATTTTTGCAATAAGGCAGCCAAGGCTTGCAAAGCCCGCGCACGGCGTACCGCCCGTAAAGTTCCTTCCAGATCCGTATCGTTCAGGGTCGTAAGCAGGGCGACAGGTTTGCCGTTGTTGGTTACCACCATCTCCTGGTCCTTGGGCATAACCCCTCCAGTAAAATGTGACTCCCTTGCCACCCGATTGTCAACAGTAATGAGTCTCTTACCCCCGCCAATCAAGCCAAGCACGAAAAAAAGCGGTGCCCCTCATGGAGAAGGTACCGGCACGGATTTCTTTTAGTTCCTGTACCGGTCCGGTTTCTACCAAGCCAGCAGGGACGAGGGCTTGATGGATGAAGCGCGAGTACTTCCGGATAAAGCCATCGATCGTGCCTGGGTTTTGGTCGGGGATGATGATGTGATGGAATATCCGCAGGACTTCGGATGCATACTCCCTGGCCAGGTGGAAAGTGTCGCCGCATTCGTGGAGCAGATACAAGCTGTACAAGAACAGGGTCCTGTCGTCCCGCTCCCAGTACTTTTCAAAAATCCCGTCCATCTGGGAGGGGTATTCCTTTAATGGCGTAATGGGAGAAAGGCCGTACCCATTCAGGAGAATCACGCGTGACGGTCCACGTTCATCATACATGCTCTTCACCGCACGGCCGGAATTGAATACGAAGAGACTGTTGAATTCAAAGCTGCCGGTCATCAAGTGCCTTACTGCCGGGGGAGGCGGAACAAAGCCCTTGATGCCGTAGTCCAGGGAGATCGCCAGTTTCTTATCCCAACCACCCAGGATTTTCATTAGCTGATTGACCATTTCTACAGGCTGTCCCATCTCCCTGGCAAAGGTTTCCGGGTCTATGGGCACGCCCTGGTTATGCCGCTCTACCATGATCGAGAAAACCTGGTTCATCCCATCCAATTCTTTTGATTCTTTTTTTGGTTTTATTTCTTCAAACAGGTCTTCGTAGTAGGCTATCGGATTTTTCTTTCCCACGATCTTTTTGGTCGCCATGAGGATGAGTGGGCTGATGGCATACTGGGGTTCCGGTGGAAACTGGACATACGATTCCAGTAAAACCACACCTTTTCGGTATGTTTCCCTGCTCGCAGAACTCAACACAGCCAGTTTCTTTCCAATATCAAGGTAGAAGCTGATCGCATCGAAATAATCTTCTCCACCAAGCTTGAATTTCAGGACGTCATCCCTATCAGACACCTCAATTTCCTTAGGGAGAACAATGGCCATGGGATCCGGTACCGGGATGAAACTGGATGAAAACGCCACCGGGCTATCGCCGTGCATCACCAAAGGCATTTCGGCGTAGGTGAACAGGAACTGGAAGGGTACAGGCTTTGCGCTGGCCACAGCTATTGTACCCTGGGTTTCGTACAGCCCAGGGTCCACAGCCTGGGCAAAATAGTTCATATCTTCCGGACTGATTCCCTGGAAGGGCATCACAGTACCGTAAGTCTGCCAGCAGGAATCCGACTGGGTATCGGTCTGAAAGACGAGTGTAAAGAACGTGTGTTTGTTTTCCCGTAGCAGGGTGGTGACCGATTTGGACTGCAACAGCAGGTCCTCTCCCCCAAGATGATCGTGGATGGTATAGAAATCACTGCCGTGCCGCTCTGAAACGGTAAAGTAGGCGAATTGCCAGGGCTTCTCCAAGAAGGAGGCAATGAACGCGCAGGCAGCATCGGAAACCTGGTCCCTGATGCCAGCCAAGCACTTCTTTAGCTTGGACGGATCACCAAACACCAGGGCCGTAGCGCTCTGGGCGGCTGCCATTCCCACCCACTCTTCCGGCATCCTTTCCATCTCATCCTTAAGCTTGCGTGAATACCTGGCGAATTCCTTGTCGATCTGGACACGCCGGGCTGCCCAGGTAAAGACGGCTCCCTCAAGCTCGGCGATCATCCTGGATGCGTGCTGGCATGCAACGGCGAGACTTGCTTGTTCGGATTGGTTCATGGTAGCAAAATAACAGGCTTTTGGGGATTGGAAAAGCGCATGGGCAAACGCGAGTTCTTCCTGCCGCCCTGTTCCCAGTTCCTCTCCCCCTTCACTCCCCCGATACTCGCCGCCCCGTTCCGCCACAAAAAGTCCCTCGTCGCCGTTCCTGCCAAAACCGCCATACGCGTTTTCAGCCGGATACCGGGAAGCAGGCAGGATGGAGGCGGGGTCGTACAGTTCGAGGAAGGGTTGCCCGCCCCGGATCCAGTCACCCAGGGCATCAATGAGCGCAGGGCCATATACCTTGAAGCCGGCTTTCCGCAGCGCACACTCCCACACCACGCAGACCCGCCACCCCAGGCTCCGCAGTGCGGCCACATCCCGCAAGTCCCTTTCGCGGTTCCTAGCGATCTTTTCCGCCCAGAACGCCACGTTGCTGGATGGCAAGCGAAACCGCGCGCATTGGTGTCCGTGCCAGAAGCACCCATGCACCATTATTACCGCCCCATAGCGGGTGAACTTCAGGTCCGGCTTCCCCGGCAAGCCCGCACAATTCACCCGGTACCGGAATCCCCTCGCGAACAGGGACCTGCGCACCAACAGTTCAGGTTTCGTGTCCACCCCGCGTATAGTAGCCATCATGCGCCGCCGCGTCTCAGGCGATACCGTGTCCATGTTCCCAGTATGAACCCTCTTCCGGCCCTTTGCCATGCGCCGTCCTGTAAAAAGGTTTTCTGTAAAAAGAAATCCCCACCTTGCCAAGTTCCTGCTAAAATGCTGTAACCATTGAGGCGCTTTGGCGTTTTTTTTACTTGGAAAAATCCGGAGGTTCCATGATTGAGGTAGAAAAGGTTACCAAGTATTACGGTTCTTTCCTTGCTGTTGACGAATTGAGCTTTTCCATACGGAAGGGCGAAATCGTCGGCCTGTTAGGACCAAACGGAGCCGGAAAGACCACGACCATGCGCATGGTCACGGGTTTCCTGTGCCCCACGGCCGGCAGCATCAGGATCGACGGCACGGAAATCGAGGTGGATCCCAAGTCGGTCAAACACAAAATAGGCTACCTGCCCGAGTCTGCACCACTATACGGCGATATGATCACCGAGGATTACCTGCGTTACGTCGCGGGGATACAGGGTGTTTCAGCGGATAGGGTCGCTCCGACGGCAAGGACCTGCGGGCTCGTGGAGGTCATGCATAAGAACGTCAATGAGCTCTCACGGGGGTACCGCCAGCGGGTCGGACTTGCCCACGCACTGTTGCACGATCCACAGATCCTCATCCTCGACGAGCCAACCTCGGGTCTGGATCCCAACCAGATCATCGAAGTCCGGTCCCTCATCAAGGAGATCGGACGGACGAAGACAGTGGTCATCTCCACCCATATCCTCAGCGAGGTTGAGATGCTCTGCGACCGGGTCATCATTGTCTCGAAGGGCAAGATTGTCGCGGACAGCCCGACCGCCGAACTGCGCGGCCGGTTTGGCCACAAGGCGCAGCTTAAGGTGCAGGTGGGAGGTTGTTCCTACGAGGAATTCGCATCGGCTGTCGTCGCTTTGGGAGGCATAGCAGGTTGTGTCAGGGAAACAGGCGAGGAGGGACTGGCCGCAGCGACGATTTCGGTGGAAACCGCCTCTGACGTCCGGCCCAAGGTATTCAAGCTCGTGAAGGATAGCGGCTGGACGCTCTACGAACTTTCCCTGCATCAAAACAGCCTGGAGGACGTCTTCAGGAGTCTTACCATTGGAGGAAACGACGCATGAGCACAAAAACATCCGCAAAACCGGCTTGGGCCGTCATCATGTGGAGAGAACTCTCCGCCCATGTATCAAGCCCCGTCGCGTACATCGTCACGGGACTGTTCCTGATATTTTCAGGGTTCCTGTTCTTTTCAACCTTCTTCCTTATTAACCGGGCAGAACTCCGCTCCTTCTTTTCCCTGTTGCCCATTCTCTTTGCCTTCTTCATTCCGGCGCTCACCATGCGCCTCTTTGCCGAGGAAAGGCGCAGCGGTACGATAGAGACCCTGTTCACCATGCCGGTATCACCCTTCGACGCCACACTCGGCAAGTTTCTCGCCGCCTTCGGGTTTTCCGTGCTGCTTCTGGTGCCGACCCTCTGCTACGCAATCACCGCAGCGTTCCTCGGCGACCTCGATCCGGGGCCAGTGATTGGCGGCTACCTTGGCGAGCTGCTCCTCGCGGCGGGCTATTCGGCGGTAGGCATCTACGCCTCGGCGGTAACGAAGAACCAGATAGTCGCCTTCTTCATCGCCTTCTCCCTCTGCGCGTTGCTTACCTTGGTGGACAAGTTCCTGATCATACTCCCCGCCCCGGTGGTCGGACTCCTGCAATTCTTTTCCGCGGGCTACCACTTCGATTCCATAGCGCGCGGTATCGTGGACAGCAGGGATATCCTGTACTTCATTTCGCTGACCATGCTCTTCCTCTGGATGACCGTCAACGCAACAGATGAACGGAGGGCCGCGTGATGGACACCCTCAAAAGAATCCGCGCGTGGATAATCGGTCCCAAGAGCGACTTTCCACTCTTTCTGGTGGTCCTCGTGCTGGCGAACCTTGTCGCGGCCAACGTGTTCTTCCGCATCGACCTTACCTCCCGGCGGTCATACTCGCTGTCGGAAGCGAGCCGCAGCGCGATCAGGACGCTTGAGGAGCCGCTGAGCGTCAAGGTGTTCTTCACGCGCAATCTGCCCGCTCCCTACAACAGCGTCGAACGTTACCTCGGGGATCTGCTTGTCGAATACAACGGAGTCGGAAACAGGCGTTTCAGCTATTCCTTCTATGATATGGAGAAGAACGAGAACAAGGACCTCGCGGAATCGTACGGGATACGCCCCGCCCAGATCCAGGAATTGAAAAACGACGAGGTTGGGATCAAGAACGCGTATATGGGCTTGGCCATCGTCTACAGCGATGCGATCGAGGCGATGAACGACATCACCAGCGCAGACGGACTCGAATACCGCCTTACGACAACCATTGCCCGTACGACGGCAAAGGCCAACGCGTTGAGCGGTCTTGCGGGAAAGGTAAAGCTCACCGTCTACGCGTCCTCCAGTCTCAAGGCCTTTGGCATCCAGGACTACGACAAGCTGGACGCCATCGTCCGCAAGGCATTCGACAGCGTGAACGCCAAGTATCGGGACAGGCTCGAATACTCCTTCGCCGATGTGGCCGATCAGGCCGAGATAGACCGGGTCAGCTCCACCTACGGCGTCCAGAAAATCAACTGGAGCGCCCAGCGGGGAATAGCCTCCGGTAGTGGATTGCTGGGCATTGTCGTGGAGAACGGCGACAAGTCACGGTCACTTCCCCTATCCCTTGTCCGCGGTATCTTCGGCGGTTACGCCGTGGCGGGCATCGACAGTCTGGAGGCCCGCATTGACGAAAACCTCCAGGCACTGACCGCTACGACCCTCGTAGTCGGCTATATCACTGGACACGGGGAGAAGAGCCTCTACGACAACCGTCAGGGAGCCGCGGCGCTCAACGCGCTCACCGCAGACTCCTACGAGCTGAAGGAGCTTTCCCTGGAGAAGGAAGATATCCCCGCGAGCATGACAACCTTGGTGATCAATGGCCCGCGGACACCGTTCTCCAAGGAAGAACTGTACAAGATTGACCAGTTCATCATGCGCGGTGGCAGCGTACTCGCGCTGATCGATCCCTTTGATGAACAAATGCCACAGAACGGCATGTACGGAGCCCAACCGACCTACCTGCCGATCGAAAGCGGACTTAACGCGCTGCTTGAGAAATATGGTGCCAAGCTCGGACGAAATTACGTGATGGACTCGGAATGCTACATCGCGCGCCAGCAGGGACAGCCTGAAATGCCGCTGTACTACGTGCCGATAATAGACAGGAAGGGAATGAACCAGGAGAGTACGGTATCGAAAAACCTTTCGAGTGTCATCTTCCTGAAGGCGGGCGAGGTGACTTCGCTGGTAGGCGAGGGCGCGAAGGGAGAGCGCACTGCGACGCCACTGGTTTCCAGTTCCGCCGAATCCTGGCTTATGGCAGACCGCATCAACCTGGTTCCCTATACGATCGCGAAACCGGCCGCCGACAAGCTGGCCAGGCACGATCTGGCGCTCCTGCTCGAAGGACGCTTCGAAAGCGCCTTTGAAAAGACACCGGAGCCGGAGGGGGAAGCCCAGACTGAAAGCACGGCATTTGAAACAAGCACCTACCTTGCACGCAGCGTTCAGCGTGGCAAGATACTGGTTGTGGGTACCTCGGAAATCTCGGGTCCGGCACTCCTTGACGGGAGCGGAAGACAGCCGGTCGCCATCTTCCTGCGAAACGCGCTGGATTATCTGGCGGGCAATGAAGATCTGAACCCGATGCGCACAAAGGGGCTCGGGCTCGATGAACTAGACAAGACTAAGCCCGCCCTGCGCGCAGTAGTGAAATCTGTAAACCAATACGGGCTTCCCCTCCTGGTCGCGCTGGCAGGCTTGTTCGCCTGGCGGGCACGTGTCAGACGGCGGGAAAGGATCCAGGCTTTCTATTCCCGTTCCAGTTCACAAAAGGTGGAGAACCAATAAATGAGGAAACGAAAACTCGTATTGCTGACCCTGATCGGCGCTTTTGCCTGCGCCTTCATCCTGCAGACAGTCCTGTCGCGTCCGGCCGCCGTCAGGACGCTGAAACTGACGGAGAAACCGGATACCATCGTTGTGGAAAAAGCGGATGGCAGCATCCTCAAACTCGCGAATGATGGCGGGAAGTGGACTGTCGGCGATCATGCCTACCCGGCCGACCAGGCGGAAGCCGGCGTATTGGCAGACACCGTCGAGACGATAAAGATTCTCGACACGGTTTCCCATAGCGATGACGATGCGCGCTACGACCTCTCGGATGACACCAGAATGACGGTGACCGCGAAAAAAGGAACCACCGTCCTGCGGACTCTGACTGTCGGCAAGGCGGCAGCGACCGGACAGCAATCCTACATGAGGATCGACGGCGGCAAGGAAACCCAGCTTGTCTCAGGGGATTTCAGACGCCGGTTCGGTAAATCGGAAGGCGACCTGCGGGACAAGGGCATCTTTGCCTTCAAGGCAGGCGACTTCCTGGCGATCGGCGTTTCCGGCGCGCAGAACTACCGGATAGTGAAAAGCGGGGACGCTGGGGAATGGAGCGTGGCGGCACCGAAAGAGCAGCTCGCGACGAAGCTCGACAAGGCGAAAGTGGAAGGGTGGCTCACGGGCATCGGGACCCTCAAGGCGGACTCGTTCGCCGACGAAAGCATCCAGAAAGATGGCAACCCCTTCTCGGAGTTCAGCTTCGATCTTGGCAACAGGACAGCGACGGTAACGGTGATCCAGCAAACCAAGGATGGCAAATACGTCTGTGTCTCTTCCGAAAGCCCCTACCCTTTCATACTCTCCGAATACACTGTCAAACGCTTCGACAAGCCGCTGGCAGAACTTGCTAAATAGGACACCGGAGGCGAAGCATCGCTCCTCGCAGCGCTTCGCCTCCCTTTGCCGGCTCTTGTATCCATCTCATCCCGGGCGGATAATGACTGTCAATCTTATCCAAGGGGGGTGTGGATCATGATAATAGGCATCGATATAGGCAGCACTACGACAAAGGCGATATCGATAGAGTCGAATGAAATACTTTTCAGGTTGAAAACAAAGGCTATCGACCCCATAACGGCGGCTACAGGAATCATCGGCAAGCTGACTCTGGAGAACAACATCAATATCAACGACATCAGGAAGATCGTGATCACCGGTGTCGGATCAAACAGGATCGATAAGGACATATTCAATATACCAACGCAGAAGATAGATGAGATAACCGCGATAGGAAAAGGGGGGTTGTTCCTGGTAAGGAAAGACAAGATGATCATCACGAATATTGGAACGGGGACCGTTTTCATAGAGGCGACGGCCGGAAAAATTGTGCACATCGGTGGCACCGGCGTTGGAGGCGGGACTATAATCGGGTTGTCCAAAGCCTTGTTGAAGACGACGGAATTCGGCAATGTCATGAACCTGGCCTCGAATGGAAACATCAAGCAGGTCGATCTGCTCATTGAGGATATCATCGATTCAAAGGTCAGTTTCCTCAACAGCGACACAACGGCATCGAATTTCGGGAAGATGCTGGATACCGCGACCACGAATGATATCGCGATGGGCATAATTAATATGGCATATCAAGTCATTGGCATGCTGTCGGTGTTCGCCGCACAGGGGAATGGTTACTCGACTATCGTCGTCACGGGAAATGGAAGCAATAATGTCATCGGACAGAAAATTCTTGGCGAGATATCAAAAATCTACAACATTGAGTTCGAGTATCCCCAGGACGCCGAATATGCGACTGCCATAGGTGCCGCATTGTCGGGAATATGATATTGGATGTCACCCACCGGACGCAACGGTTTCGTACCGAGGGTGGCGGCACCTTCAATCCAAACGCCTGCGCCCCTCACGAAAGGAAACGAAAGCCGGAACGGCAATTCCCGAGAAGGCGAGTACAAGCCCCGTGGCGATGAAGACGGAAGAATAGCCGAAGCCCAGGGCGAGGAAGGTGCCGATCACCGGACCCAGACCCGCTCCAATTGAAGCGACGGAACTGCGCAGACCGTAGATGCTTCCCTGCTTTCCCGGCGGCGTCTTCAGCGCGATCAGGGCGTTCACGGACGGCATGTTTCCCCCGATGAAAAAATTGCTGGTGATACGCAGAATCAGCAATTGCGTCGTCGTGCGGACAAAAGCCTGGGGAAAGGTGAATAGCGCGGCGCCTCCCATGCAGAAAACAAGGGTCCGCCGGTATCCAAGCCTGTAACTTATCTTTCCAATAAGTACAGCCGCGCCGGACGCCGCCACTGCCCCTATTCCCAGAACCAGACCGGTATCGGATGCGATGCGGTCCGCGGAGGAGGAAATGCTCTTGATAAACAGGGGGAGGAAGGGTGAAACGATGCTGCCGGCGATCTGGTCCGCTGCCACTATCGCGAGCAGCGTCCATAGCGCCAGCGCGCCCTTGCCAACGAGGGGGCTGAAATCGGGGACAAGACTCCTCCAAATGGATTTCCGGTTCACCGGGGGAACGAAATCGTCCACCGCGAAAATAGAAACCACCACACCCGCAATGAACAGTAGTCCGGCGGTGGCGAAAAAATTCATGCGGTGGCCGAAACTGTCCGACAGGAAGCCCCCCAGGAACGGCCCCAGGGAACTTCCCAGAAAAATCGCCATCTGCAGAAGCCCGAGCGAATAGCCCCGCTCTTCCTCCGGAGAGGAGGCCGCGACGAAAACCATGGCGGCGGCGACGGTTCCGGTGATGGCTCCCTGCAAGGTCCGCAACGCCAGCAACTGCCAAGGAGAGACAGCCAAGCCCTGCAGGATCATGATCACCGTACCGCCAAACATGGCGCGCAACAGCATGGGCTTCCTTCCATAATTGTCAGCCAAGCCACCCCAGATCGGAGCCATTACAGCCAGGCTTATCGCGGGAATGGCCTGGATGAGCCCGACAAACAGTTTGAGCCGGGCGGGATCGCTTATCCCCAGATCCTCAAGGAAAAAGGGAAGGATGGGTGTGGATGTCGAGAATCCGGCGATGGAGAGGACTTCGCCCAGCCATACTGCGTAGAGGGTTTTTTTCCAGGTACTCGTGATTGGCTCCTGTGTGAAAGTTTTTCTGAACCCGGACTTGGATACTATTTTCTCCTGCTATTTTCTCCTGCTATTTTCTCCAGCTATTTTCTCCAGCTATTTTTTTCCTGCCCCTTTCCTTTTGCCAATATAGTCGACAACCTGCCGCTCAAGGTCCAGGATGATCGGAGTCGTCTGCTCGAGGTTTGCGCGCAATGAGTCAATTTCCGCCTTGCTGGCCTCCTGCCGGTGCGATTGCTTATTGAATGAAATCATGAGTTGGTTCAGATGACCGACAAGCCGGGCAAGTTCGGTGAACTCGGCGACGGGGAGGTCTCTGGGAGACTCAACCTTATCCTCGAGCGCCCGCATCCAGGCAACATAGTCCGCGTACTGGTCCACAAGCAGACCACGCAAATCGCCAAAGTCATCATCCACGGGATCATAACCGTCCAGGGCATCGTCGCACAGGTCGGTTATCAACTCCGACAATTCTTCCGCAGCTTCAGGCTGGACATCCCAATGGGGTGCTGCATCAAAGAAACGGTTCCACACTTCCTGCAAGGTCCGTTCCCTATACACCATGTCCAGCAGAAACGAGGTCACCTCCTGGGAGTCAAAGGCAAACTCGTATTCATCGAAAAAGCGGTCGAGCTTTTTCGCGGTCGTCATCCCGACTGGTTTCTCCTGGCGTATCGCCTTGGGTTTCTTGAGCCCCTCCCCGCCCTTTACCGCAATTTCGGGAAAACTAAGGCTCTCCGCTTTGGTACCCCGCCGCCAAATGACTTTACCGCCGGCAAAATCGATGAAATCAAGCAATCGGCCGGAATTAAGGTACTCCGAAAAGGATGCGGCTGGATTTCCATACACGGCCTTGCCACCGTAGCGATATGCCAAGTTGAGCAGCATCCCATTAAGGGTTGGGTACCCAAGCTCATCCATGGCAAGACCGAAAGCTGCATCCAGTTCGTTGAACCACGCTTCCCGCCCGGCAAGACAGGAATCCGCGGGGTCCAGAAGCGTGACGGTGAATACCGCCGGTGAGAGTGTCTCTAAGGTGACCCTCAGGTAAATATTTTCCGGAATCCCTTTCTTCCCGAAAAATGGATCGAGGCTGTAGACCGACATACGTAAGAGCTTGTCATTGGCACCTTGGTCTCTGGCGGTCAGTACATCCAGATTGCCCGGTGATCCTTCCGTAAAAAAGGTAAACATCACATCCTGATCAAGAATTGAATGATAGCGGGAGAGTTGGTTGAGTGGAACCGCGACCACACGATTACTGATCGGTCTGGCATGAGGGTCTAGCAGGACAAGGCCACTCGGCAGGCACTTAACGGGCCGGATAGGCTCGAAGCGATGGCCGGGAATAAGGATGCGCCTTTCGCGCTCCATATCGTCCAGCTTGATAAGCACGGAAGCTCCCTTGGGAATGGTCTTCCTTGGCTTGGGAACAGTTTTCGTCGTTTCCATCTGCCAAGCATAGAATATCCTGAGAGGTTCGTGAAGAAGAGTATGAACTCCTTGCGGGAGTACGCCGCAGGTCGCGGCCGGATGGACCTGGCCGTGCTCTACGGCGGCGCCTGGAACATCATCGAAATCAAACTGGTTCACCCCCAGGACGGCCGCCAGATCACCATCGAGGAAGGCCTTGTCCAGACCATCCGCTACCGCGACCTCATCGACCCCGCCGCCGCCTGCTACCTGGTAGTCTTCGACCGCACCCCCGCCGGCCGCGCCTTCTTCTGGCCCGAGCGCCTTACCTGGGACGTGGCGCAGACCCCCACGGGGGTGGTAACCGTGGTGGGGGGTAAGCGCCGGCCTCCCGACCATCAACCGCCGTTGCACACCTCGTCATAGAAGGCCAGGATGTTTTCCAGCGGGGTATCGGGCTGAAAATTATGGGCGGGAGCGAGGATCAAGCCGCCGGATGTCCCGACCGTACGCTTTCTGGCCCGCACCACCGCGCGGACATCATCGGGCGTGCCGAAGGGCAGGATGCTCTGGGTACTGATCGATCCGTGCATGGCCATCCTGCTGCCAAACTCGGCGTAAAGGCTGTCGAATTCCATATCCACCGCCTCGGGTTGGACCGTGTCGTAGATGTCCACACCCGCCGTAATCAGGCGGGGCCAGATCCTTCTGGTAGAGCCGCAACTATGCAGCATGGCCTTTGCGCCATGGTTATGGATCAGGTCGCAAAGCTTCCGAATCCGGGGAAAGAACAGCTTCTCCCAGGCATCCGGACTAATGAGAAGGCCGTTCTGGCTGCCAAAATCATCCCCGATCCAGACGATATCGATCTTGCCTTCCCCTACCTCCAACCCTCTTTCGAGAAGCCGGTAACTGAAATCGAAACGCTTGTCCATGCAGGCGAAGCCCACAGGATCTTCCAGGGCTATGTCGATCATTACCTGTTCGGTGCCACGGCCAAAGGAGGTACCGTTGATCATGTCCATCATGCCGGTGGAACCGAGAATCAGGGCATACTCCGACAGACTGTCGATGGCGTCGGTGATCGGCGTGAAATCGAACCATTCGAGCCTGGGCCAAGCAAAGGCCTCCACATCCGCCACCGTCTGGAATGCGGCGTAGGGAAACTCGACCGATTCATTGTAGGTGCCGCTTTCATTGCGGATGGCCTTGCGGATATGCCCCCAGTAGTTCTGGTAGCGGCCATCTTCCCAGGTACGCAAGGGTGGTCCCACGTAGGCGGGCATCACCGGACGGGTATCCACGCCCAGTCGTTCCAACACCGTCTCCATGTTATCTGTGCCGAAGTGGCGCAACAACATGTCGTCCACCTCAGGGGTACTCACGAATCCGCAAGGAATGCGGTCTCCCGCATGATGGCTCACCGCTGCCATGACTCGTTCCTTGGATGTCATACTGTTCCTCCCACGACTTTAATACTGCTCTTTCGGCCTCATAGTCCAAAGACTTTGCCTTAACCATACTAGCATATTCCGCCATCCTTGACCAAAACGGCCGGACAGGGGACAATCCGCCCATGCTTTCCGCCTCTTTCCTTATCAAACCCGCTTCCGGTGCGTGCAATCTTGCCTGCCGCTACTGTTTTTACCGCGACCTGACGGAAAACCGTGAAACAGCGGATTTTGGGCGCATGTCCGATGAGACGGCGGCCTTGCTTGTGGACCGAGCCTTCGAGCTGGACCTGGAGTCCTATTCCTTTGGCTTCCAGGGCGGTGAACCCACCCTGGCAGGACTAGGCTTTTTCCAGTACTTCGCCGCTCTGGTCCGTGAACGCAATACAAAAGGTGCCCGGGTGGCTTATGCCCTGCAGACCAACGGTACCCTGCTGAACGCGGACTGGGCACGCTTCCTCAAGGCAGAAAACTTCCTTGTGGGCATCTCCATCGACGGGCCGCGTATGCTCCACGACGCCTTCAGGGTAACCCGTGACGATGTGGGAACCTACAACAGGGTCATGGCTGGTGCGGAAGCGCTCAGGGTGGCGGGGGTTCCCACAAACGCGTTGTGTGTGGTGGATGCCGCGACCGCGGACAACGCCGAATTGGTCTACCGGCACCTGCGCAAAAAAGGTTTCGACTGGATCCAGTTCATCCCCTGCTTGGACCCCTTGGGTGAGGAACCCGGAGGTCGTTCATGGTCCTTGCAGAGCGCGGCCTACGCGCGTTTCCTAAAAATCACCTTCGACCTTTGGGTGGAGGACGGCCGGATGGGAAAACCCGCGAGCATACGCTGGTTCGACAACCTGGTGGGCATGGCGGCAGGGTTCGCACCCGAAAACTGTGGCATGGCAGGAAGGTGTACGCCGTATTTTACGGTAGAGGCCGACGGATCGGTGTACCCCTGCGATTTTTACGTCACCGACGAATGGCGGCTGGGCAACCTGAGAACCAACAGCCTGGCCGAGATGGCGGACTGTGAGACCGCGCGCCGCTTTACCTCGGTGTCGTCATACATGGACAAAAAGTGCGAATCCTGTTTTGCCGCACCCCTCTGCCGAGGAGGCTGTCGCCGGGACCGGGAACCCTTTGCGGATGGCCGGCCTTCCCTGAATAGATACTGCGAGGCTTTTCTGGATTTTTTCAGTTACGCCGGCGAGCGCATCCTGGAGATGGGCAAAGGATATGATAGTGCGAAGATACCTTGAACTGTTCTGGAGCTTTTTCAAGATAGGAGCCTTCACTTTCGGGGGCGGCTACACCATGTTGCCCCTCATCCAGAAGGAAATTGTCAACAAACGCAAATGGGCCACCGAGGAAGAGGTCATTGATGTGTTCGCCCTTAGCCAGGTGGCTCCGGGTGCCATCGCGGTTAATTTTTCAGTGTATACCGGCCATAGCATGCTGGGCATCCCCGGTGCCCTGGCAGCCGTTTTCGGGATGGTGCTGCCTTCCTTCCTGGTCATCTCGATCATCGCCGCCTTCCTGGCGAATTTCGCGGACCTTCCGGCCGTCCAACACGCCTTCGCTGGCATCCGGGTCGCGGTGGGAGCCCTCATTCTGGATGCACTAATACGACTGTTAAGGGGTGTGTTCAACAAGCCCATTCCGCTGGTCATCTGCATCATCGCCTTTTTGGCTTCGGTGATCTTCAGGACTTCTCCCATACCCTTGGTGCTGGCTGCCGGGTTGGCCGGTTTCTTCCTGCTGCGTAAAAGGAAAGCGTCATGATCCACCTGCAACTTTTCTGGGAATTCTTTAAGACCGGCCTGTTCGGGGTGGGCGGAGGCCTCGCCACCATCCCCTTCATCTACGCGATTTCCGACAGCTTTGGCTGGATAAGCCACGCCCAGATCGCGGATATGATCGCCGTGGCCGAATCCACCCCCGGTCCCATAGGCATCAACGTCGCCACCTACACCGGGTTCCATGTCGCCGGCATCCTGGGCTCGGCCCTTGCAACGCTCGGTTTTGTGCTACCTTCAATTGTCATCATCAGCGTCCTTTCCCGTTTCATGAAGAAATTCAAGGAGAGCGACGCGGTAACCTCCGTTTTTGCAGGCCTGCGTCCGGCCGCCACCGGGCTCATAGCCGCCGCTGCCTTCAGCGTCATCAAACTCGGCCTGTTCAATCCTGGCCATCAGGGGATTGTAGATATACTCAAGTGGAAGGAACTCATCCTTTTTGTCGTCCTGTTCGTGTTGATACGGGGATTTAAGTGGCACCCAGTGCTGTATATCGCGGTGGCCGGGGTCATCGGAGTCGTATGCAATTTCCAGGTCCACTAAGATGATGAGCGAAACGGGTGTAATAGGTTCCTCCTTGCCTCGTGACGATGGGGCAGAAAAAATTTCCGGCCACACCAAATTTACGGACGACCATCCGCGACCGGGTATCCTTCATGCGGCCTTGCTGGCTAGCCCCCACGCACGGGCACGCATTGTCAGGATTGAGAGCGCGGCTGCCGCTGCGGCTCCTGGGGTACGCGGGGTATTTACGGGAGCCGACTGGGACGCGCTTATCGGCCTGTATATGGGCGACAAACCCGTGCTTGCCAGGGACGAGGTGCGCCACCACGGGGAAGGGGTCGCGGTGGTGATCGCCGACGACGAGGCCGCGGCCTTGAGCGCCCTCCGCCTGATCGATGTGGAATACGAGCCGCTACCTCCCATCCGCAGCCCAAGCGAGGCTCTTGTACCGGGAGCTCCCATAATGCACCCCAGACTCGCCTCGTACCGGCGCATTCCCGCCATCCTGCCCGAACCGGGCACCAACGTGGCCAACCGCACTCGCATCCGCAAGGGTGACGCGCCTGCCGCCTTCAAGTCCGCATCGGTCACGGTGGAAGGCTGTTTCTCCTTTCCACCCGGCGACCACGTGGCGATGGAACCCCGGGCGGTGGAGGCCGAGGTCCGGCCGGACGGGCGGCTCCTTATCCGCAGTTCCACCCAGTCACCCTTTGGCGTGCGCACCCTGCTGTCCAAGGCTTTTGGCATACCCGAGGGCATGATCGAGGTGATCGCCGGTCCCGTGGGCGGCGGCTTTGGCGGCAAGGCCGGCATACAGCTGGAACCGCTGGCCTACCTGTTGTCCAAGGCTATGGGCGGCAGGCCGGTCCGGCTGGTAAACACCCGCGAAGCGGACCTGCTCACCAGCCCCGGCCGCCCCGGACTGGAGGCCAGGGTCGCGCTGGCCTCCACCGAGGACGGCATTCTCCTGGCGGCGGACATCGAGTTCCTCTTCGACTCCGGTGGTTATGCCGACTACGCGGTGAACGTGGCGCGCGCCGCGGGCTACGCCTGTACCGGCCCCTATCGCATCCCCAACGTCAAGGCCGACTCCGTCTGCGTCTATACTAACCACCCCTTCGCCACGGCATACCGTGGTTTTGGCCATATCGAGTTGTCCTTTGCCATGGAACGCGCAATGGACCTGCTGGCGGAAAAACTGAAGATGGATCCCGCCGAACTCAGGCTGAGGAACGCCATCAAGGTGGGCGACACGGTCCCCACCGGGGCTGTCCTGGACCAGAACACCGGCGATCTGGCCGGATGCATCGCCAAGGTGAAGGAACGCCTGCGCTGGGACGAAGGCACCAGGACAGAAACGTCCGGTTCCGACGGCAGGAAGAAAATCCGTACCAAGGGCATCTCCTGCTTCTGGAAGGCCCCGGCCATTCCCACCTTCACCGACGCGGGTGCCGTCCTGTACTTCAACGGGGACGGCAGCGTCTCCCTGGTCACGGGGGTCGTCGAAATCGGTCAGGGCACCTTCACCGGGCTCAAACAAATAGTTGCCGAGGCTCTGCGGATGGACAGCGCCAAGGTGCGGGTCGTACCCGAAGTGGACACCGACCGCGCCCCCCACGACTGGACCACTGCCGCCAGCCGCTCGCTCTTTATGGCCGGGCGTGCGGCCCTGGACGCCGTGGCTGACGCGGTAACCCAAATCAAGCACACCGCCAGCGCACCCCTCCGCTGCCCCCAGGAAGACCTGGAAGTGGCGGACGG
>Ga0172379_10005649_pt1 | contig 17362 bp, 15 predicted proteins | sample GrowelOW334metaG_FD_119756 | JGI IMG/M metagenome (GOLD analysis project Ga0172379, IMG submission 119756) | Groundwater microbial communities from an aquifer near a municipal landfill in Southern Ontario, Canada - Groundwater well OW334 metaG | ecosystem: Environmental > Aquatic > Deep... | reverse complement strand
GGTCGGCGGGGGCTTTGACCTCGCGCGCGCTGTTGGTCAGCTGGCGGAAACCGTTTTCGTAGTAGCCGAGAAGCTTGATGCCTTTCGGCTCTAGGGCGGCAGCCAGTTTCTTGCCGACGGGACCGTCGTACACGGCGTCCGCGGCTTTTTCACTGGTGATGATGAAAGGAAGATCGAACACCATAAACTCGGGAACGAGGCCGGTCAAAGGAGAAGCGGAAGTGAGAACCGCTTCAAGTGTGCCCATGCGTACGGCTTCAGTCGCGCGGACATCGTCGCCCAGCTGGGCGTTGGCGTACACCTGGACGTCGTATTTTCCGGGTAGCTTCGATTCGATGATTTTCTCGAATTCTTTAGCGGCCAAGTAGGTCGGGTGCTGCTCGTTGATACCGTTGGAGATCTTGATGACCTTCGCGGGAGCGGAAGCGGGTGCGGGAGCCGCTTTCCCATCAGAGCTGCCGCCGGCGAATACTTGTGTCGAGCCCATGGCGACGAACAGAGCCAGAGTGATAATCAATACCTTCTTCATTACCGTACTCCTCCTTCAAGAAATTCCGGGCCCATCGGGCCCGGCTATCGTAAAACGAGCGTCGTTATTTGAAAGACGACACTCGGTTCAGCACAATCAAGTCATCTATTTTATCATCATATTCGGAAGAACGGTGATTGTCCAAGGAATATACGTGATGATCAAAACCACTATCATGCCGATCAAAATGTTCGGCCAAATCGCCTTGCTTATTTCGGCCACCGAGAACTTGGAAATGCCGCAGGCCACGAAAAGTACGTTGCCGACCGGCGGGGTGATCAGGCCGATGCACATGTTGACGATCATGACGACGCCGAAATAAACGGGATCCAAGCCATAGGTCGCGGCTAGAGGAATGAGCATCGGGCCGAGAATCAACAGCGCGGGGACAAGGTCCATAACGCAGCCGACGATCAAGAGCAGGATGTTCACCCAGAACATGAAGATCATCCAGTTGCTGCCGGAAAGCTTCAATAGCGTATCAGCCAACAAACCGGGGATCTGGGCAGTGGTGATGAAGAAGGCGGCGGAAGTGGCGGCGCCGCAGACCAGCATGACGACTGCCGTTCCGCGCACCGTATTTACCAAAACGCCCATGAGGTCTTTAACATGCAATTCTTTGTAAATCAGCATCGAGACGATCAACGCGTACACGACCGAAACAACCGCGGCTTCAGTCGGCGTGAAGATACCGGTGATGATACCGCCCATGAGCACCACGGGAAGGAACAGCGCCCAGATGGCATCCAAACCCGCGACGAAGACAGCTTTAATGCTGAACTTGCCGTTGCTCTTATAGAACTCGTGCTTCCTGACATGGAGATACCAGCCGATCATCAGGCCGAGTCCAAGGATGATGCCGGGGATGATGCCGCCGATGAAGAGCTTGACGACCGAAACGTTCGCGATGACGCCGAGGATGACCATCGGGATGCTCGGAGGGATGATCGGACCGTTGCAGGTCGACGCCGCGAACAGTGCGACGGACTTCTGTGGATGATATCCTTCTTTCTTCATTACCGGGTACATGATCGAACCGATGGCGGAAGTATCCGCGACGGCCGAGCCGGAAACGCCGGAAAGCAGCATGGCGGCGACGACGGTTACGTACCCGAGTCCGCCTTTGACATGACCGACGAGAGTCTTGGAGAAATTAACGATACGGCCGGAAATGCCGCCGGTATTCATGATTTCACCGGCAAGGAGAAAGAACGGGATTGCCATGAGGGGGAAGCTGTCCACCCCGCGGAAGATATTCTGGACAATAAGCGCGGGAGACCAGTCGTGCATACCGATGCCGAGCACCAGCGCAGTCAAAAAGAGGGCAAAAGCTATCGGAACGGAAACAAGGATGAACCCGAAGAGGGCAATTAGGAATAAGACTAACATTATTTGCCTCCCTTCAGCGTCTTGGCGAGGACATAGGTATCCTCAATTGTTTCAATGAGAGCCTCGAACAACAAAAGGATCGATGAGAGGGGGCCAACCATGTACACTACGCCGTAAGGAATCGGGATCGTAGAAGCGACCCATCCGGAGTTAAGAGAGTCGATCGCCATATCCCAAGCGCCCTGAGTCATGATAATCAACGCGGTTATGACCAAAAGGTCGGCTAAGACAACTAAGCTCTTTTTCACTTTGGGGGGTGTATAAATCAACAGCACGTCAAGCGCCAAATGGTCGCCTTTGAAGTACGCTATTACCGCGCCGAGGAACACGATCCATATAAACACAAAACGCGAAAGTTCTTCGTACCAGTAAATTCCCATGCTGAGGAAATACCGCATGATAACGTTCGAGAATACGATTACCGACATCACTACCAGCAGAACCGCCACAAATATTGATAGAAATTTATCTAAAAAGGTTCGAACCCTGATAAGCGGTTCGAGCATTTTTATCGATCCCTGCGATTCTTCAGACATACGGTACGACTCCTTGGAAAAAATAATAACGACGTATCTTTTCGCTTCTTGCGACAGGATGCTTCGACAATCCCGAACGTTTAAGCATAGTGCAAACAAGTCCACCCATGGTATGAAATCTTCTGCCATGAGAGAGCTGCTGAAAAGATTTGTTATCTTTCCACGGAAATATATAAGCGGCAAGCAAAATCGTATGAACGGGTATTTAGCGGGGATGAACGGCGTCGGTAAAAGCCCGCCGTGAACTTTCGTATGGTAAACTGAATGTCGAAACCTATGAAGAAGAAATCCGCAATGAATGGCTCACCGCTAACGGTTCTCCCTAAAAGCAAGAAAACGAGTGTTCCTCGTTTTCTTGCCCGCTCCTGCGGCTTGGCATTAGCGGCAACCGTGTTATTGATAATCCTTTCATGCGGAATCAATTCAAGGTATGCGGGTAGCGGCGGGCGCGCTCAGACTAAAAATGAAGGAACCTTCAACTGGCGCGCCTACGAAGGCACGAGCATTCGGGTGCTGACCAGCGATCACCCTTGGGTGCATTTCACCGAACGCCGTCTGGCGGAATTCACCGAATTGACGGGCATAACCGTGATCTTCGACGTCTACCCCGAAGATCAATTCCGCGTAAAGAGAACCGTCGAAATGCTTTCAGGGATAACCAATATCGACGCATTCATGATAATGCCGGGAAACAACCTTTCGGAATATGCCATGCGCGAATGGGTCGAACCACTGGATCAATTTATTCAGAGCGCAAAGCTCTCGTGGCCTGAACTCGATCTGGGAGACTTCTATTCGAGCGCTCTCGATTCAAGTATTCGAAAGGGTCGGCACTACAGCATGCCGCTGCTCCTCGAAACATCGATCCTGGCCTACAACAAACGCATATTTGCCGAATACGGAATCACGGTCCCCAAAACGATGAGGGAACTTGAGGCGGCCGCCCGTAAGATATACCGCGATTCCGGCGGAAGAACATTCGGCATTACGATGCGCGGACTCGGCTCGGCAGCCACCAGCCAATGGGTCGACTTCCTGCATTCTTTCGGAGGAAGCTGGCTAACAAAGGAAGGAACAGCGGCGGTCGATTCACCGGAAGCGGTAGCCTCCTTGTTGTTTTACGGCAAGCTTCTGCGTGAATACGGGCCTCGGGACGCGACGCGCAACAGTTGGTACGAGAGCGTATCCCTATTCATGCGCGGGGACGCCGGAATGATCTACGACGGGAATGTTTTCCGCTCCCATTACGAGGACCCCGTAAAATCCCGCGTGGCGGGTAACGTGGGCTACGCAATGATTCCAGCCGGTCCCGCCGGGGCGGTGCCGCATATCTCCAATTGGGGTCTCGCGATTTATTCGGAAACGCGAAAAAAAGAAGCCGCGTGGTTTTTCATCCAGTGGGCGACATCAAAAGAATTTTCACTCGCCGCACATCTTGAAGGACTCCCCTCCGCAAGAAAGAGCGTATGGGAAAACCCGGATACCGCCAAAACCGTCCCCGCGAAAGAGTGGACTACGGCTTCTATGCGTAGCTATGAGTCCGCCACCTACCAGTGGAATCCACCGGTAGTCCAAGTAGACGAAGCGCGGGAAGTCGTAGGAGAAGCGATCGTCGCGGCTGTGCTGGATCAAGATATCGACCTTGCCGCCCGACGCGCATCGGCCGGCCTCAACGTGATCATTTCACGCGAATATTGGGAATGGCCGCAGAGTGAGCATTAAAAACAGACTTTTCATAACCTATCTAGTACTCATTTCGATCATTACCGTATACATCGGCATCTCCGAGTTCGCGAGCGCCATGAGAGAGAGCGTCGATGCGGATCGAGCCGCCATACTAGAATTGAGCAGTAGCTGGGGCTCAGTGCGCGTATTGCTCAACGACATGGTCATCAACTGGGATAACGGCGAAAAATACGCCGAATTCCGATACGCCCGGATGCGCTTCGGAGAACGACTCAATTCGATCCAGGGGGTGATCTCGGTTGCCTCCCGCTGGTATTATCCCGCCGACATGAAGCGTCTCTTAAAGTCCTTGACACAAGTTTGGACCAAGGCTAACGAACACCTTGAACGAGTTGAAACCGCGGTTCGACATCCCGATTTTCGGCTTGTTGAAAACATTGTGGAGAGCAGACCGGGCCTTCAACGACTCAACCACCTCTGGATCGAGTTACTAGATATTAATACTTCCGAATCGCGGCGTTCGGCTTACCTTATTCAACAGTTGATAACTGAAGTCGAGTTTTTTCCCATTTATGGAAACACGGTTGACCGACTCTTCGCTGTATTGATCGCAAGAGCCGCTGAAGTCAGGAATATCATCGCGAAAGTTGAAAGCGCTGTCCGCGTCGTCTTCTTCCTATCCTTTTTCTTCACGTGTCTGTGGCTGGCATCTCGGTTCGCGCACTCACTGTCAAAACCGATCGTTAGCGTAACGCGTCGCCTATACGAGTTCGCGGGCTTAACCGGAGCGGAAAAGACGCTGAAGAATCGCCCCGGGGACTCCGGAGGCGATGAGCTCTCACTGTTGAGCCGGACGGTAGATCGCGTGATCACGCACTATACGGACCTGTCCGTCAGGGCGGGACAATTGGCCAGGGGAGAAGTATCGGACGAAGCGCTGCAATTCCCCCGGGAAGGGATAGTCGGGCGGTCGCTGGATGAAATCGCGCTCTATCTGCGCGAACTATCGCATACCAGCGCGTGGATCCGAGACGGTGAATACGGTCTTCAAATCCGGGAAAGGTCGCGGCACGATGTACTGACGCACAATTTCAATATCATGTCGGCGGTGATTAGGGAAAAGATAACCACGCTGCAAGGCATGTTCGAAGCGGTCGATGAAGCCGTTTTGGTGATCGACCAAAAAGGAATCGTCCTTGAAGCCAATTCGCAGCTCTACCGTTTGATCGGAACGGACCAGAGCGATGAAAATGCCTCCGAGTTCGTTTCCCGCTCAGTCGTAGCACAGTTGACGGCGGCAGTCGCCGGATCGCCCTTTGAAGAAGCGCGGTCCAACCAATACGCGAATCTGACGAATCTGCACGGGCACGAGGTCCCGATTCGGATCAGTTCACGCCCGCTGGCCGTTGTCGAACGGATTGAAAGACAATGCATGTTTCTGATCGTCGATGAATCCTGGCGCGCACGCGCGAAGAGGGAACAGGAAAAGCTCCGGGCCCAGGCCGCCATCGCCGAATTGAAAGCCCTCCGAGCCCAAATCAACCCGCACTTTTTTTTCAACACGCTCAATACTATCGCGCACCTGATCGAAACCGATTCGGAAGCGGCGGTCGGAACCGTCGAACATCTGGCGGACCTATTCCGATACACGCTGACGGCGACAAAGCGGGAACGCGTCGCGTTGCGCGACGAATTGGACCATATCCGCAGATACCTCGATATCGAACATAAACGCCGGGGGGACGCCTTGCGCGTCAGCTACGAAATAGACGAAAGTCTCTATGGGCAGCCCATTCCTCCGATGCTGCTGCAGCCCTTGGTGGAAAACGCGGTGCGCTACGGAGTCGATGACCTCGGGACTGCGGACCTTACCATCACGGGAAAGCGAGACGGAGAATATATGGTTTTGGAGGTCGCGGATCGAGGGATGAAAGAGATCGACATCAAAGCGTTGTTGGAAAGTTCGGGAACGGGTATACGCAACGTGAATCAGCGTTTTTCAACCATATTCGGACAGCCCCTGTCCTTTAGGCGCAACCGGGATCGGGGCTTGGTCGTATCGCTTCGGATGCCCCTGCAATCGGTATGAAACGGATACGGACCCTCATCGCCGACGACGAAAAACCCGCCCGGGACCGGCTGAAACTCGCGCTCGTCGCAATGAAAGATATCCAAATCGTTGGGGAAGCGGTTAATGGTTCGCACGCGGTTGAACTCATCCGCGAACTCAAACCGGAACTGGTTTTCATGGACGTCCAAATGCCGGTGATGGACGGATTCGAGGCGCTTCAGCTCTGTAAGGAACGGCCCTTCGTCATTTTCACGACAGCCTACGACGAATACGCCCTGCGCGCGTTCGAGGTGCATGCCGTCGACTATCTGCTCAAACCGTACAGTAAAGAGCGGCTGCGCGCCGCGATAGAACACACGCTGGAGCGTTTCGGCAATACCGCCGGAACTGAGCGCTTGATTTCGGAGTACCGGAACAGCCATCCGTACTGGACCCGGATGAGCATTCGGGACGGAAGAACCTTCAAGATCATTCCGGTTGAACTGGTCGATTTCTTCAAGGCGGAAGACGGACTAGTTTTTTGGGTAGAAAACGCGCAAAGGAAAGTTGTCGACGAAACGCTCAATGAGCTGGAAGCGAACCTGGACCCGTCGCAATTCCTGCGGGTACACCGAAACGCGATCGCTAATATCGCAAAAATCGTGCGGGTCCTGCCGCTGGGCCGCGGCCGCTTCGCCGCCGGGTTTTCAGGCGGCGAACAGCTTGAAGTTGGGCGGTCGCGCATGGAAGCCTTCCGCCGTTCGATGAGACTAAGTTAAAGGATCGGGAACGGTCACGCAGCCATCGCTCAGGATCAGGACTTTCGGTTTTTGAACGCCCCGCCCTTTCGCGGCCTCTATCGCGGCGTCCACGGCATCCTGCACCGATCCGATAGGCTCGATGAACATACTCCGTAGACGTTCCGCGGGAAGCTCGGTCTTGGCGACCACGTGCGCGCGCGCGGACACTTCGGCCATTTTCGCGGCTTTGTGGTAACCGAGCTTATATCCCGCTCTGATCCGTTCGATCGCATTGGAAGGCGATGCCGCGGCGGCGAGCAGGTTCGCGTAGGCTTCATCCCCGATACCGTCGCGGCAAGAGGAAACAAGGATAAGAACGCCCCCGTCCTTGAGCGCCACGGCGCCGTTGTCGATAGCCTTCTGGGACTGGTACAGGTCGATGTCCATGGGAAATTTCGCGACGGAAACGACGATGTCGGCTTTCGCCGGGACCGGGACGCAGAATACGCGCCGCGCTACCTCCACCGCCGCGTAGAACGAGCCCAATAAATCACCGGCGGTAGCCGCCGCGACTTTCTGGTCCTTGTCCAGGACGGTCATGAGCGCGAACACAGGAGCCTTGATAAGCGGCAGCGCGTCCATCATATCCTCATGCACCGGATTCCCCTCCAGCGCAAGGGAATGAGCATTTGGGCTCAAGGCCAACTTATGATTAGCTTCTATTGTACGGAACGCGGCGACGCCGGGCAGAAAGGCTTTTCGGCCACCGGTAAAACCGGCGAAATAATGGGGTTCCACGCTTCCGGTGGCGATGATGCGATCAGAATCGAACAATCGTTTATTGAGTACGATCGGCGTGCCGTTCCGGGTTTTCCCCAGATCGATCATATCCGCTTCGGCACGGGCATCGTGGGCAAGCGCGCGTAGCCTCAAAAGGTCGTAATGGGTTCCGAGGATTTGACGATACTCGGTTTCGGTCGGACCGCGATGCGCGCCGGTGGCTACTAAGACGACAATTCCGGCCGCACCGATGCCTTGAGCAGCCAGCACCGGCACGAGCAGATCCAGCATCGCGACGGTCGGCGTCGGCCGGGTCGCGTCGTTTACGATGATCAGAACGGAACGAGCGCCGGCCAAGAATGAATCAAGACTCTCACCCGCCCTACCGGAAGCCCCGTAAGGGGAAGCAACGGCGGCCTTCAGGATATCCAGAGGTGTCCCGACGATTTCAGTATCGTTCGGCTCCGCCACGGCGAGCAGATTCTCGGCCGACACCTCAAGCGGCAGCTGCCGGTCGAGGTAGGGAATATCGATGCGCATCCGGTTATCGGACCGCCGCTATAGCCGCGGCCATTGCCTTTTCCAGCATCTCCACTGGAGGCTTGGCGATATGTCCGGCGGCCATCAGGTCATCGGCCAGTTTACGGCTCGCCGCGATGTCGGCCTTGGCCTGCGCGTGCACCTGGTCCCAGGTCATCTGCACCCGCGCCACGCCTTCCGCTATCGCCTGCATCGCCACGTCGGCGGCCTCAACCGCGAATACTTCCGTCTCGTCCATTTTGGCGATGATGTCGTCGCTCGTGATGCCGCGCTTTTCCGAGAAGTCCGCGATGGAGTGCGAACAGCGGATCGCCATTCCGTCCGTGATCTTCTTCGCGCGCACCAACAGCGCGCCCTTGAGAATTCCGGGGAAGCACACCGAGTTGTTCACCTGGTTCGGAAAGTCTCCGCGCCCGGTGGCCACGATGAACGCGCCCTCTTCCTTGGCCGCGTAGGGCCAGATCTCCGGCACGGGGTTGGCGCATACGAACACGATGGACTTTGCCGCCATCGAACGCACCCATTCCCGCTTGACCGTGTCCGGGCCCGGTGTGGAAAGGGCGATCAGCACGTCCGCCCCTTTCATCGCTTCCGGGATCGAATCGATCTTCTTCGGGTTGGTCTTCTCGCACAGCTCCCACTTGCGGTAGTTGCGCGCGTCCTTCTTGATATCTTCGCGGCCCAGGTGCAGGCCGCCTTTGGTGTCGAACATGACCATCTTGGCAGGGTCACCGCCGTCGGCGATGATCAGCCGCGCGATCGTCGTGTTCGCCGCGCCCGCGCCGAGCAGCACGATCTTCACGTCGCCGATCTTCTTTCCGGCAAGCTTCAGCGCGTTGATCAGGCCGGCAAGCGTGATGCACGCCGTTCCCTGCGCGTCGTCGTGCCACACAGGAATGTCGCACGAGTCGCGGAGCTCGTCCAGCACCTTGAAACAGTTGGGCTGGCTGATGTCTTCCAGGTTGATGGCGCCGAACGAATGCTGCACCATCTTTACGAACTCTATGATCTTGTCCGGGTCGTTCTTGCCGTCTTTTCCCCGGGAATCCACGCAGAGCGCGGTAGCGTCCACGCCGCCCAGGTACTTCATCAGCATCGCTTTGCCTTCCATGACCCCCAGGCCTCCGGGGGGCGTGCAGTCGCCGTCGCCGAGCACACGCGTGGAGTCCGACACGACGCCCACCAGGTTTCCACGGTTGGAAAGCGCGAAGGATTCATCGTTGTTGTCCCGAATCGTGGTCGATATTTTGGACACGCCGGGGGTGTACCACACGTTGAACCAGTTGAAGCCGTAGACGCCGCACTTGGGCACCGTCTGCATCTTCCCGTCGTAGAAGCGGTGCGCCTCAAGCGACAGCGTCTTTAGAAACAGTGTTTTGGCCTTCGCCTTCTGTTCTTCCGTAAAGTCCGCGGGAAAGGCCGCGTCCAGGTTTTTCAAGCTTATGTCGATCGCCATCGGTATCCTCCGTCCGTATGATAGGGCCCCAAACGAGAAACTGTCTCCATTTCGATACTTTTGTTCATATATCCCTCTCCAAGACTTTGAAAAGATGCTTCATACTGTCGGCATGCCGAGACTCGGCCTGAAACACCGAATCTTTCTCGTTGTTATAGCGATCGCCGTCGTTTCGGTCGTAGTGGAAACTTTTTTCGTCCAGCGCTTCTTCCGTGAGTACGTAGTCGATTCAACGGCCCAGAAGGTGATGACGGTGGCCATGGAAACGGCGCGCGATACCGAAATCATCGCGGCCTTCGGCAATGAAAACCCGTCGCTTATCATCCAGCCCATCGCCGAACGCATCAGGCTCCTTTCCTCCGCAAGCTACGTCGTCGTGTTCAACATGGACACCGTCCGCTATTCCCACCCCCAACCGGACCGTCTGGGGAAGCGCTTCGTCGGGGGCGATGAACAACGGGCACTTACGGGGGAGCGCTACATATCCCAGGCGCTCGGGACGCTTGGATTGTCCATACGCGCCTTCGCTCCAATCAGAAAAACTTCAGGAGAACAGATCGGCGTCGTATCGGTCGGCATCCTCATCCAGGACTTGGATAAAGAAACGCGCAGGATCGGCGTCATACTTGCCACGGCCGCGGGAGTAAGCCTCGCGCTCGGACTATTCGGCGCGTTCGGTCTTTCAAACAACATAAAAAAAACGATCTTCGGCCTGGAACCGGCTGAAATCGCCACGCTTTTGGAAGAACGGAACGTCATCATCTCTTCAATAAAAGAGGGAATCGTCGCGGTCGACACGGATGGACGGATTATTCTGATCAACGAAAACGCGAAACGGCTTCTGGAAATTGAGGGTGACAGCGTAGGCCTTCCCGTCACCGAAGTTATCCCTAACACCAAACTTATGGAGGTAGTCGCCAACGGCGCCGCCCACCTGGACGAGGAACAGATATTCAACAAAAAAGTGCTGCTCACCAATCGCATACCCCTGATTTCGCGCAACAAGACGATAGGCGCCGTGGCCACCTTCCGGGATTTGAGCGAGGTCCGAACCTTGGCGGAGGAATTGACGGAGGTCAAGCGATACATCGACGCGCTGCGCGCGCAGCATCACGAATTTCTGAACAAACTGCACGTCGTGTCGGGGCTCCTCCAATTGGAGCGCTACGACGACGCCGTGCACTTCATAGTCAAAGCCGTATCGGTCCAGCAGCAGGTCTTCGATATTCTGCGCAAAAAGATCGAGGCGCCCGACGTCGCGGCGCTTATTCTGGCAAAGATGAACGAAGCGCAGGAATCCAACATCGATCTTTTGATCGATGAGAAGTCGAGCCTACCGCTTTTGCGTCAGGAAATCGTCGCGTCGATAGTGACGATCGTAGGCAATCTCCTACAAAACGCCGTGGAATCGCTGCGGTCGGCCGAAAAGGAACAGAAAACAATACGGCTCTCGTTCCGGACAGTCGCCGGCATGCTGGAGATACGCGTCGCGGACAACGGAAACGGGATCAAGGGCGAACTGCGCGAACGGATTTTTGAAGGGGGCGTCACCACGAAAGCAGATCGGGGAAACATGGGTATCGGCTTGAGCTTGGTCAGAATGCATGCCCGACTTCTCGGAGGCGATGTATACTTAGCCGATTCCCAAGACGGCGGCGCCGAGATCGTCGCGCGCGTGCAAACGAGTGAGACTGTCGCCCCGGCGGCCGAGGAGCGGTAAGCGCATGGCAAACATACGCGTAATGGTGGTAGAAGACGATTTCATGGTGGCGGACATCAACCGGCAGGTTACTGAGCAGCTAGAGGGGTTTTCTGTCGTCAAGGTCGCGAGAAACGGGAAGGAGGCTCTTGAGGAACTGGAAAAGGGCCAAGTGGACTTGGTTATTCTTGACGTCTATCTCCCCGATATCCACGGCCTGACGGTGCTCAAGGAAGCGCGGAAAAGCGATCGAAAGACCGACTTCATTCTGGTCACGGCCGCGCACGACGCCGGCACAGTGGAAGAATCCATGCGTTACGGCGTCTACGACTTCATAATCAAACCCTTTGATTTTGAGCGATACAAAGCCGCCCTGCGGGAATACAAAACGCGGCGGGAAACGCTGGCGCAAAACGGTTTTCTGGATCAGGGACGACTGGACAAGGTGATGGAAAAGAAACCGACGCGGCGCGGGCCGGACGAACTACCCAAAGGAATAGCTGCGCGGACCTTGGAGAAGGTAACGAAATACGTCGAACAGGTCTCGGGAGAGATCGTAACCGCGGACTTAAAACGCGATTTGGAACTCTCCCGCATCACGGCGCACCGTTACCTGGAATACCTCACCCTAGCCGGCCGACTCCGTAAAGAGTTGCGGTATAAAAAAGTAGGACGGCCCGCGGTCTATTACGAAAAAGTCCTCTAGCCGTCCTATAATTCTATTTAAGCAAATTCGGTAAGAACAAAATAATTTGCGGGAACACCGACAAGATAACCAAGTCTACCAGAAGAATGCCGAGGAACGGCATGACGGCCTTAACGACCTTTTCAACCGGCACTTTGGTAATCGCGCTTGCGACGAACAGGTCCAATCCGACGGGCGGCGTGATGCAGCCGATGGCAAGGTTCACGGTCGCAAGGACGCCAAAGAACACCGGATCGATTCCAAGTTTGATGGCGATAGGCAGCAGGATCGGCGTCAGAATGACTATAGCGGAAGACGCGTTGACCATCGTACCGGCGATCAGCAGCAATACGTTCAGGACAAGCATGAAGACTATCCTGGAATCCGAGAACCCCAGAAACACCTGCGCTACCTTTTGCGCAACCTGCATATTCGTGATGAGCCAGCCGAATACATTGGCCGCTCCGACGATGAACATAATGATCGTCGTGCTGATGCCGGCCTTGTAAATGATGTTCGGAAGATCCTTTAGCTTCAGTTCCTTATAGACGAAGATACCCACAACCAGACCGTAGACGGCCGCGACGGCCGCGGCTTCAGTCGGGGTAAAAATGCCTGAGTAGATTCCGCCGATGATGATTACGGGAGTCATCAATGCAAAGAAGGAATCGAAGAAAGAAACAACCACCGCTTTGAAAGAGAACTTTCCTTCTCCGACCCATCCCTTTTTCCGGGAAATCAACCAACTTACGAACATCATGGATACGCCCATGAGGATGCCGGGCGCGAAGCCGCCGACGAAGAGGTCTCCGATGGAAACGCCGGCTACGACTCCGTAAACGACCATCGTGATGGAGGGAGGAATCACGATACCTACCGTCCCCGCTGAGGCGACGACACCGGTAGCGAATTCCCGCGAATAGCCCTTCTTCTCCATCTCGGCGATCATCGTGGTTCCGATGGCGGCGGTCGTCGCGGCTGAAGAACCGGAAATTGCCGCAAAGAACATACCCGCCACGCAGACGACCTGAGCCAAGCCGCCCGTGAATGATCCGACAAGCGCCTGCGCGAAATTGACCAGCCGCTTGGTGACGCCGCCGGCCGACATGAAGTTACCCGCCAGCATGAAGAACGGAACCGCCAGGAAGGAGAACGAGTCGATACCCGTATACATGATCTGGGAGACCATGACCTGCGGTACATGCAAATGGGAGAAAAGGATAAAGGAAGAAGAAAGGCAAAGCGCGTAAGCTACAGGAACGCCCAAAAGCGCCAACAGCATAAACAGGCCAATGATTAAGAAGTCCATTTCACACACCTTCCTTTTTCCGCGATTTCAAAAAAACGATGGTGTCTCGGATCATGTAGAGGAACAGCAACAACGCGCTGAGAGGGATTACCGCATAAACGGCTCCCATTGGGATTTCCAGAGCGGGCGAGGTTTGGAACATCATTGTCGACGTCATTTTTGAACCTTGCGTAAACATGTGGACGACGAAGATATACCCGCAAAGCTGTATAAAAAGCCTTAAAAAGAACCCGGCTTTCGTTCCCGCGAGTTTGTTTGGTAAGAATTCAACGGCGAGATGTCCGCCTTCGCCCATGATGAGCGCTGATCCGAGATACACGGTCCATACGAACAGGTAACGAGCGACTTCCTCGCCGCCTTCCCAGGTATAACCGAATATATACCTGGTTACGACCTGTACGAAGATCAACGCGAGCATCAGCGCCATCGATACGACCGAAATCCAATAAAGCACGGTGCGTACGGCGTTAAGCAACTTTGTCATAAGATTCCTTTCGCGCTCAGGCGATATCAAAAAACAAGGGTTGTCCCGGGAATACTCCGAAACAACCCCAAGATCCCCGCGATTCGTTACTTCTTCGCGAGAGCCTTTATCTTCGTGATGTTATCCTTTCCAACGCTGGCCGCGAACTGTTCATACAAACCGGCCGTGGCGTCCACGAAGGGCTGCCGGTCGACATCGATCACTTCCATTTTTCCGGTAGCCTTGATCTTGTCCCACAAGCCTTCATCCTCGTCGCTGGAAAGCTTGCGCTGCCAGGCGATCGCCTCTTTCGCGGAGGAAAGGAAAAGGTCTTTCACGTTTTGCGGGAAGGCATTCCATTTGGCCATGGAGATGAGCACCGGTTCCGGAGAATAGACGTGCGCGGTCCGGGACGCGTATTTTTGGACTTCATAATAGCGCTGAGTAAAGATATGCGCCGCGGGATTCTCCTGACCGTCGACAGCGCCCTGTTGCAACGCGGTGTAGAGCTCACCCATCGCCATGGGGGTTGGGGATCCGCCCATGTCCTTGATCATGGCGACGTGGATTTTGTTCGTCTGCACGCGAATCTTAAGACCCTTCATGTCCGCGGGACTTTTGATCGGACGAACGTTGTTGGTCATGTGGCGAATGCCGTTTTCCATATAGCCGAGCAGCTTGATGCCTTTTGCCTCAAGCGGTTTACCCAGATCCATTCCGACCGTGTCCAGCGCGGCGTACGCGTGGGGGAGATCGTTGAACAGGAACGGCAGATCGAAAAGACTGATCTGCGGCTGAAATTGACCGAGCGCGGCGGTACCGACCAAAGCCATGTCGATGGTCCCGTACATGAGGCCTTCTATCAAGGTTTTCTGATCGCCGAGCTGGGAGGAATGGTAGGTTTTGATGACGATCTTGCCGTTCGATTTCTTATTTACAAGTTCCGCGAAATATTCGGCGCCTTTTGAGTATGGATGGCCGGGGTCGCCGATATGTCCCAGCTTGAGTACCAAGGATGGGTATTCCGTCGAACCTGAGTCTTTCTTTGCCGTATCACCTTGGCCTCCCGCGAATACCGGGGAGAACGCGACAGCCGCGATCAATGCTAGAGCGAATAATCGTTTCATATGAGTCTCCTTCTTCGTGCTCACCCATGCTCCCACGGGTGTCCGTCGCCGTACAGATTCGGAACTTTTCGCCCTTTTATTTCTTTTTGTTCATGATCTTTCACGCTTGTTTTTTATATTGCGGACGATTATATTATACACAATTCATTACACAAGGAGCGACGGAATGGTCGATACGATATTTGGACTCAAAGCGACAAGAAACGACGGCAAAGAGCTTGCCTTGAGCACGTACGAAGGGAAAGTACTGGTCGTGGTGAACACAGCGAGCAAATGCGGGTTCACACCCCAGTACAAGGGACTGGAAGCGCTGTACAAAAAGTACAAGGACAAAGGACTCGTGGTGATCGGTTTCCCCTGCGACCAGTTCGCACATCAGGAACCGGGAGACGACGCGGAAATAGCGCGATTTTGCGAACTGAATTTCGGCGTGACCTTCCCCCTCATGACAAAGGTGGATGTGAATGGACCAGACACCCACCCGGTATTCAAACTACTCAAGGAAAACGCCCCCGGCGCCATCGGAGAAGGCATTAAGTGGAACTTCACCAAATTTCTTGTTTCACGGGACGGGGCATCGGTCACCCGATTCGCGCCGGCAACCGAACCGGAAAAAATGGAAAAAGAGATCCAGGAAGCGCTTGGCGCATGAGCGTGCCGGAGCTGCTTCTTTCCAATCAACTATGTTTCCTGGTGCATCGGTTGGACCGGGCCATAAATGCGCGCTACCGCCCACTTCTGGGAGAATTGGGACTCACCTACCCGCAATACCTAGCGATGCTTGCGCTGTGGGAACACGAAGAGCTGGGGATCGGCGATCTTTGTGCCTTGCTCGACCTGGATACGGGAACGGTATCGCCGCTGGTCAAGCGTCTTGAGGCGTCGGGATTGGTTGAGCGCAAACGCCGCGCCGACGACGAACGCGCGGTGTCGGTGCGGCTGACTGCCGCCGGACGCGTTCTTGAGAAACGGGCTAAAGGTGTCCCGGGAACCCTGGCATCATGCATCCTCTCAAGCGCCGCTGAATATGAGTCTTTGAAAGGCACTTTTTCAACACTGATAGAGCGGCTTGAAAGTTCGCGCTGCGCCGATCAGGACTGAGGTCGCTTTATCCGTTTGATTGGGCTCGTCGTTCCGAGCGCTTGCGTCCTGGAGCAAGTTTCACCCTTTGACAAGTCTTTTCGCATCGGTGTTAATAGTGGGATGAAAACGTTCCTGGATCTCAGCCTTTTCCTGCTCGCGCTGATAAATCCCGTGAGCAAGATCGCGGTGATGTCGGTACTTTCAGAAACGGCGACCAACGACGAATTGAAAAAGATCGCGTGGCGTTCTACGCTCGTCGCATTTCTCATGCTCGCGGTGTTCGCTTTTGCGGGAAACACCCTCCTGCGCCAGGTATTCCGCGTAGAACTGTACTCATTCCAGATAGTCGGCGGCTTCGTCGTGTTCTACTACGGTTTCCAAGCTTTGCGCCAAGGAGTATTCTTCGAAATCCACTCCTCGCAAAAATTAGTCGATCTTTCCATCGTTCCGATCGCGAGCCCCTTGATCGCGGGACCGGCGACCATAACCGCGGTGATTTCCCTCGGCGCGGAACATGTAATGCCGCGGGTCTTAGGAGCGCTTGCGGTCGCTTTGGGGCTTAACCTCATCGCGATGCTCGCCTCTCCTTTTTTGTCCCGGCCGCTGATCAAGTTCAACCTTCTGGGCGCGCTGATCCGCATTACCGGACTCTTCGTCGCCTCGATGGGCGTCAATACGGCGCTCTCGGGCATCAGAGCTTTTATTTCAACTTTGTAATATAGTCGTCCGCGATGAGCAACCGTTTCGTTCGCGGCATTCTGGACGGGTCGATCGGAAGTCTTGAAGACTTGAAGGCCGCCTACAAAACCGAAGCCAAACTGACGCATCCGGATTTGGCCGAAGTCGTCGGCCACGAAGAATTTTTAAACCTCAGAAAAGAATACGAACACGCGCTTAAGGAATTGGACCGAGGCGCCCGGAAGTCTAAAACCGATGGTGCCGGTGACGAACGGCCAACGTATGCGACAGGCATGGGCGATCCTTACGCCGCGCTGGAACTGCTGTTAAAACGCGGCTTTCCCAAAACGCCGCGACACCAAAAAGAAATCCTGCGTTACCGAAACGTACGATTGCGCGCACGGTCGGCCTTGTCAAAAATAGATTCGGCGCTTCCGCGACTCTTCGACGCGATGGAGAAGGAATTAATCGATGCGGAAGGTTTCCGGCTTGAAGCCGCGAAAACAGTCCTGGCCCTTTTGACGGACTACCTGAAAGCGAAGCGGACCCACGCCGACGCGCTGGAGACGGCGGTCAGGATGGAGTGCGCGCGGACGTTTCCGCCGGTTTCGC
>Ga0172379_10005648_pt1 | contig 17363 bp, 15 predicted proteins | sample GrowelOW334metaG_FD_119756 | JGI IMG/M metagenome (GOLD analysis project Ga0172379, IMG submission 119756) | Groundwater microbial communities from an aquifer near a municipal landfill in Southern Ontario, Canada - Groundwater well OW334 metaG | ecosystem: Environmental > Aquatic > Deep... | reverse complement strand
GCCACCGTGGCGCACGGCATGATGCTCTATAGCTGCATCTGCAAAGGGTTGGCGGAACTGATCCCCGGGCCGGGCGCGGTGCAGATCGAACAGACCCTGATGTTTCCCAACCCGACTTTCGTCGGCGACCTGATCACCATCGGCCTGTCGGCCGACGCGGATACCGATGGCATCCTGGAGATCGCCGCCACGGTCACCAAGCCCGGCCGTGCCGGCGAGGTATTGACGACCGCCAGCGGGATGACGCGGGTGGTTCCCGTCGATGTCGCGCTGCCGGAGGTGGCGCCGTTCCCTGCCACGACCGAACCTGGCGACCAAGCTTTGTATGGCCTGAAGCTCGGCATGACGGCGAGCGACTCACGGATATTCTCGGTGGCGGACCTCGACGAATACGGCGACCTGGTCGGCGACCGCAACCCGCTCTTTCGTGACGACGCCGCTGCGCAAAGGCGCGGCTTCAAGGGCCGCATCGTGCCGGGGCCGCTGCTCGCCGGAATGTTCTCCTGCCTGCTCGGCACGCGGCTGCCCGGGCGCGGCACCGGCTGGATGAAACAGGCGCTGCGCTTTCCGGGGCCGGCCTATCCCGGCGAGAAACTGACCGCAACGGTGACGATCAATCGTCTGCGCGCCGACAAGGAACTGGTGAATCTGCACACTCGCATCGCGGCCGAAGACGGCCGCATCGTTTGCGACGGCGAGGCGCTGGTGCTGGTACGGAATTTGGAAAACAAGCTGGAAAATAAGTCGGAGAACAAGGGATGAGCAGCGACGTCGGCATCCTCGGCTACGGCCTCTACCTGCCGGACCACTACATGACCGCCGCCGACATCGCGGCCGCCAGTGACGGGCGCTGGAGTGAAACGGCGGTGCGCGAGAAGCTCGGCATCGTCCGGAAGAGCGTGCCCGGCCCCGGCGACGGCACCCAGGAGATGGGCGTCAAGGCGGCGCTCGACGCCATCGCCAGGACGGGGATCGATCCGCTGGAAATCGACCTGATCCTGTGCATGGGCGAGGAATGGAAGGAGTATCCGCTGACCACCTCGGCGATCTACATCCAGGAACGCATCGGCGCGCACCGCGCCTGGGGCATCGACATCCAGCAACGTTGCAATACCACCGTGGCGGCCATCAAGATCGCCAAGGACATGATGATCGCCGACCCGGACATCGCCACCGCCCTGATCGTCGGCGGCTACCGCAACGGCGACCTGATCGACTACACCGATCCAGACGTGTCCTTCATGTACGACCTCGCCGCCGGCGCTGGCGCCTTGCTGCTGCGCCGCGACCTCGGCCGCAATCGGGTGCTCGGCTCGCACATCATCACCGACGGCTCGCTCGCCCGCGACACCGGCGTCTGGTACGGCGGCATCGAGCATCCCATCGAGAGCCTGCCGGAAGCCGAATTGGCGGCCTTGCGCGCCAACGGCAACCGCAGCCTGCGGGTGTTCGATACCGAGCACATGAAGGGGCGCCTCAATGAGGTGTCGATGGCGAACTGGCTCGCCTGCATCGATAAGGCGCTGGCCAAGAGCGGCGCGACCCGCGCCGACATCGGTTATCTCAACTGCCTGCATTTCAAGCGGTCGATGCACGAGAACATGCTCGCGACCCTCGGACTGCGGCCGGAGCAGTCGGTCTATCTGCAAGACTACGGCCACCTCGGCCAGGTCGACCTGATGATCTCGCTGCACGAAGGGCTGGCGCAAGGGCGCCTGAAGGACGGCGACCTGATAGTGGCCATCGCCGCCGGGATCGGCTACGTCTGGGGTGCAACGGTGGTGCGCTGGGGATAGCGATCCCAAACTGGGCAGCGACCGATTTACGTCCGCGAATCACAAGAGGTGAGCGGTTCTTGAAGCCATCAAGCGGACTTCCTACCGAATCTGGTGACTGGCGAGTCATCGGCCACTGCTGCCGGTCAAAGAGGATCGAGATACAGTCTTGGCGAACGGCCGTTTACGAATCCTGTAAACGCGTAGCCGTGACAGGCAAGGCTATTTTGAAGCACGGCGAGCAGTTGCCAGCAGCCCGAGCAATGACCTACGAGCCTTGCGTTTTTCGACGACCTGACCCGCCAACTCCTTTGCGTATGCAACGCCGCCACCCCCAAGACCGGCGATCACGCTGGCCACTGGGGCCGTCAGGCCAGATGCCGCTGCCAAGGCTGGCATGAAGAACATGCTCGCACCGGCTGCCGTGCTGAGAGCTCCCCCGACTACCGCAGCCCATTTCTTCGGCGAGTATTTGGCCTCGATGTCCTTGATAGTCTTTTGCTGGCGCTGAATCAGCACTTCTAGCCCGTGCCGAACCTCTCTGGTGACGGCCTCGAGTTCGGGAGGTCGCGCTGAGGTCAACTGGGCGGTGCACCTCTTCAACTGCTCCCGGAGCTCGACGTGTTCAAGGTTGCGTCGAAGATCAACAAGGCCATCAATCGGAATATTGGCCAGCCACGTCAGGCTGTCGTCCTGAAGTGCTCGCAGGACGCCAAGGGACTCGCGCGAGAGCACTCGCTCGTTCACCAGTTCATAGGCCTCGGCCTGTGCGCAGCGCTCGAAGTAGTACCAATGCACGCCTTGGCTGAGCATCGGCTGGGCCACAAGTTCTTCGGCGTTCTCCATGAGGTGATACAGAGGACGAAGACGTTCAAGGATTCCGTTGAGCACGAGAACACCGCGCGGAAGCCGTTCCATGGCGGAAAGAAAATCGTCGCTTCGAATGCCTTTCAGTTCCCGCAGATAGATGCTCGCCGCTTCTTGCGCCGTACCAACACTTTTGGGGTCAGCACCCGGAGGCACGAAGAGTCTTTCCCGGGACATGGCGTCGAGAAACGAATTCTCATGCTTTCGGGCAAACTCGAACAGATCTTCGATGGTCTTCAAGTTCGCGTCGCAAGCGGGTGCCACCACCTTGACCGTCAACGATGCGATGCCGGACTGGGTAATGGCATCTTTCTCTTCCAAGCTCTGCTCAAAGCTTGGGAAGATTAAGACAGGAGGTTCGGGCAGCCGCGCATCGACCAGCGGGCGCAGCGGCAAGACGTAGAAGAGAGCAATAGCGAGCTGCAGGTGCATCGCATTCAGATGCAGATTGCCCGTGAAGAACGGGTAGACCGGGTCAGGAATAAGTTGCGTGTCGCAGTAAAGACCAGCGATACGGGTGGCGGCCAGGGCAGACGGCCCATACGCACGCTGGCCGCCTAAGACCGTCTTGACGCCCCCAAGCGACTTCGAAACGCCAAACATCGACGCCGCATTCTGTAGGTAGAACTGCTCCAGTTCGCCGGCCGTTGCATTGAAGCCGTCGAAGGCGTCATTCTTGCTGTTGCGAAGGCGGTCCAGCATCCTGGCCTTGATTTCATCTTCCGACGTCACATCGTCCGATGCCGCACCGGTCAGACTTACGAAGAGTTCTTCAAAAAGGCGGAATAGTTCGCACTGCGCGTCTTGCAACCCGAGCGCCGGTGAGTCAGCCTTCTCTTGCTGCTCCTGTCTAAAAAACATCAGCCCAAGAGCCATAGCCCTCGCCCTGGCAACCGCCTCCGGTGCAAGCGAAGTGATGTCTACCAGGCCGGTGATACCGCGCGGCAATGCGAGCAGCTCGCGGACCCAGGCTTCGTCTTGTTCCCGTACCTTCAGTGTGCCCGCCTCCAAGGCGTCAATGACAACCGAAACCTTTTGCACTGAATCTAGTGCCCTGTCGTCTTCCATTGCTTCTCCTCGGTTCGTCTGACGATCTTCTCGGGTAACTTAGGCACATTCCGCAGCGGCCGATGGGGACAAATGTTGGATGCGCCAGCCGCGCGCGATCAACTTTTCCTGGTTCGATGCGTACGCCTGGCCGACCCCGAGCGATCCGTTGCGTAGCGCCAAGCAGAGAAGATGTGTTGGCCGTGTCATCGCCACATAGGTTTGCAGCAAACGCTGGACGGCCTTGTCGCTGGCGCATTTCTCGCCATTCTGTTGTTTGCCCAAGAGCCATGGCATTAGGCTGTGCAGGAAGTGGGATTGGTTGAAGGTTTCAAGAAGCAGCGTAGCCAGATGTGTCTGTCCCTTCGCCATGTGAATCGAACTAAGCCGGATGTCGACATTGGCGTTCCCGTCGCTGTATCGATACCTGTTGGGTGCCGCCGCGTGTATGTTATCTTGTGCCACGTTCTGCGGTGGTATGACGGCGCCGCGCCAAGCCAGGAAATCGTTAGCCGCCGGCGAGCCCAAATTGCCGCCACCCAAGGTTGCGGCCAGTAGCTTCAGGTTCGGACACAACCCGATCCAGACATCACGAGTGAGTGTCTCCCGGTCGATCAGGAACCGTGTCAATACGCTGCGATAGATAGCTTTGGCATCGTCGGCATCACTGAGCCTGAGCTCAATCTGCAAGTGTTGGCGACTGCGTGCTTTGAGATGAGCGGTGCTGGCAAGAAGGTTGGCGAGATGGGCCATCCCGAAAGCAACGCTGTCCACACATTGGCTGAGCGCCCCGCCGCTCCGCGCAACGGCCTGCGCGGTAAGAATGTATTCGGCGAGGGTCCGGGGACGATACGACGGCCTGCTTGCGTCCGAATGATAGCCGGCCCAGTAATGCGCGACTGTTTTCGGATAGTGTTGATGGCCTGGGCCCACTTCCTCGAAGGGTTTGTGAACCGCGCCAATGGCTGTGACTGCGGAAGTTCTGATTAGTGCCTGAGGCAACGTGGCGATTACATGGCGGCCGAAAGCGTCCAGGACCCCGGAGGCATCATTGTCGGGGAAGACAAAGATTGTGTGCGGCAGACCTTGGCCTGGCACGTCCGTGACACGTATGCCGTTCAAACCGGCGGGCTGTACTGGCACGTATGCGAAGGACGTGGCGAGCGCCGCGATGCTGGAATCGAATCGGAAACTGTCTGCGATGCTGACACAGCGAGCAGCATCGGGGAATGCATCTACGATCGGCTGGATGCCGCCCTCAAAGATGGCTTGGTTGGGATCACCGACGCGCTGGATGCATACAGCATGCGAATCTCGTGGAAAGAGACGGCGCAAGAAGTTGTTCTGCTGCTCAGATGTGTCCTGCATTTCATCGACCAAGATGCACGGAAACCGCTGGAGAAGAATCGAAGGTAGCGCGGGCTGTTGCGCGAGCAGGGCTTCGCCAAGCACGAAGATTTCGTCGTAGCAGAAATAGCCTTGTTCGGCGGCATGCCGCAAGGCGGATACCGCAAGCTTGTACATGTCCGTGTGAGTGCCATCGGGAAACGCACCATCAGCGAACGGGGCCGCAAAGTTAGCCGTACCAATACGCAGGCCGTCAAAGCGCCTGAACTTCTTTTCGAGGTAACTGTTCAGTCGATGATAGTCCTTCTCGCCCAGGTGACGTCGGCGCACCCTCATGGTGAGATCGTTGTCGATCGCCGTGACGCGGTATCCCGCCGACAGCAGCCAGGGGATGGCGAGAAAGCGGTTGACAAACCCATGGATCGTGTCGATGAAATGTGGATAACTGAGCAGCCGCTGACCGACGCTAGTGCTGCCCAAGCGATGCTCGATTTCCTCGCGTGCCACGTTGGTGTGCGAAAGAACGCAGATGCCGCGCGTGTTGCTTTTCCATTTACGAGCGAGGATGGCTAGCTTGGCGACGACGAGGGTGGTCTTGCCGCTGCCAGGACATGCCGATACGTCCACGGTCGTGAGCGACTTCAAGAAGTCCCGTCTCGGCGCATTTAGCGGACTGAGTTTCATCAGATGGCAGATCCACGCAATGTCATCGTCGGTGACGGGGTCGATCAAGTTCAGTAGCCCGGTCATGCCGGTGCTCCAAAAGCGACCCCCTGCGGAGTAGTCGGCGTGGTTGCGAAAGTAATGGCATCCTTGATGTAGATTGGCAAGCGCGCTGCCAGCCACGCATCATCGATTTCGCCCTTGGCCTTTTTCTCGATCAACAACTCCGCGAGGTATTGCGCAGCGATGGCCTTGGACGCGCGCTTGCTCGAGAACATCTCGTAGACATGGGAGCACAGCACGTCGCGACTACCGGCCGCTGTGGCCTCTAGTCCCGCGTAGGCCGCTTTGCCATCGACTTCCACCACAGCCCGTACTTTCTTGGCGTCGTTCAGCGGATCATCGTTGGCAGCGAGCACTGCCGCGATGTAGACGTCTTCGGCGAGGCCGGCGAATGCCAAGTCGTATTCCAGGGTCCATTCATCAGCGACAAACGTCTTAACGTTCTGCACGTCGCCTACGCCGAGTTTGGTGCGTCTTGCGGCCAATCCAGCAAGTTGCTCGGCGGCATTGGCGCCGAACTCTTTTTTGACGCGCCACTTGCGCCGGGGGCTGGTCCACTTGGGGTCGGCATCGTCCGCCACCAAGTCAAGGATGGCCGGCGCGCAGTCAGGCATGACATCCATGTCGGCGAGGCAGGCCGTCGGGATCGCGAGTACACCCTTGGTGGCGTCCCGGCGTTGGAGAATACGGGCGTAGCGACGTAAGCCGGTGCCGCCGACGTTGACGATGGACACCCCGTGTTCAGTCAGGTCTCGCCCCAGCAATCGGGCTAATGTCGGCAGAAGGATAGACTCGCCATCGCCCTCGACCACAATCAGGCCGCGTGCGAAGAACAGATTCGCCTTGGTGACGTCGAGAAATCGTTGCAGGAACCGATAGTCGCTCGCACTCAGATTCGTGTCATCTTGCGCCAAGGAGAATGCGTGTTGCCCGTGCATCAGCACCAGGTTTTTCAACGGAATCTTCGACGCTAGATTGGGGCTGTGAGTCGTAACGATGACCTGAACCGTGCGCCGCTTTGGATCTGCCGTGGGTTGAGCGGCCGCCTCAAGAAACTCCATCAGGCGCAACTGTCGTTGAGGATGGAGATGCGCTTCTGGCTCTTCGATCAACAGCAAGGGCAAGCCATCGGGCTCCTTGCCGAGCAATAGCAACTCACAGGCCATGAACAACAGGTTATTGGAACCCAGTCCGTAGTTGCCTCGGAATTTGCCGTCGGGCCCCTCCAGCAGATCGAGCTCTAAGCGCTCCAAAATCTGACGAAGGCGCGCCGCCTCGCTGCCTCCTTCGGCGAAGCTGATTCGACCGTGCAGCTTTTCGCCGGACAGGGATAGAGGGGCAAGATAGTCGGTGTTTATTGCCCGCTGCGCACTGCCTACTCCGTCGTGCTGGTCCACCAGGTGGCGCAGGTAGTCCGACAGGCCCGCTAAGCTCAGTTGCGCCGCTTGCGCTGCACCTAGGGACGGTGCAGCATTATCGAACGGCACACCTTTCCGAATGTCAGGAAAGCTATTGAGAATTTGCGAAAGGCGCGAGCCGCGCCCCGGTGACATCTCGCGCTCGGCGTCGCGCAACGGACGCAGATATGCAGCAGTCAACAATTGCCGAACGGTCGCATCCAGCGTGGGGCCGCTTCCGTCTGGGCCGCTGCGCACCGCAACGTCCACCCAGCGGCGACTGCCAGGCATATCGCTTAGACGGCGAGCGAACCAATGCACATACAGCGCTACGTCCTGCCCCTCATAGGTCAGGTATTCGGCGAACGTTCCCTTTTCCGGGGTGCTGAGATCAGACAGTTTGCAGCAGAGAGTAATTTCGGCGGCTTGCTGCCCGTTAGACCGGATATGAAAATCTTCGGGTTGCAGCCGCATGAATTCCATGTCGCGGGTCAGCAAGACATACCGAATGGCATCGATGACCGCAGTCTTTCCAGCGTCGTTTTCACCGACCAGTGCGGTGACACCCTCGTGAAACCTTATTGAAAAGACGGGGGCACTCGATCCGAACTGGCGAAAATTATTGATGCTGAGTTCTGATAGATACATTGCGTGATCCTGTATCTCGTTGTTTGTGGGAGAGTCTACGGTATCGGTAGAGGATTACAGAAGAACGACCTCGCTCGCGGCAACCGAGTTTGATGGGCTCTGGCTACTCCTGACTATTGATGTCTGTCGCATCGTTTCACAAAGCCGTCATTCGCGTCAAATTTCTACCTTTCGGCGACGGTCTGCTTCGGCCGATCAAGAAGCACTCAGTTCTAAAAGCGTCAGTCTCCCACTTGCTCCAAGGAGGCAGTGAGAAGCGTATCCATTATGGATAAAGTCTTGCATATACTCCCGGTGGCCAATATCAGCTATCGGAAATACCAATTCACCTTCTCGGACCGATAGCCTCGCATACAACGCGGCGGTCAAAGCCAGCTTACCGGCACGGCCCAGAGCCCTTCTCCGAAGGACAATGCGGCGTGACCGTCGTAGAGCAGAATACCGCTTAGAAAATCGCTGCCACATTGTTCGCGCAAGCGGCGCAGGCCCTTGAAGTCAGCCGCATTCACGCTGGCGGCGGCCTTGACCTCTATGCCGATCACCGCGCGCAGCGGCGATTCCAGCACAAAATCGACCTCGACCTGGTCTTTGTCGCGGTAGTGCGAGAGGAACCACTGCTCTGGCGTGAGGCTCACCGTTTTCAGCAATTCACCAAAGACCCAGCTTTCGAGAATGGCGCCTAACCGGCCTCGATCGTTGCGCAGCAGATCCAGGTTCGCCCGCACCAGCGCGGTGTGCAATCCTGCGTCCAGGAAATGAATCTTGGGCGCCTTGATCAGCCGGTTCAGCTCGTTTCGGCCCCAGGCGGGCAGGCGCCGCACCAGGAAGAGCTTTTCCAGGATGCCGATGTACTTTTCGGCGGTGCGCAGGTTAAGTCCAAGCTGGCCGCCGATTTGGCTGAGGTGTAGCAACTGACCGCTGAGCATGGCGAGCATCGTCAGCAGTTGGGGAATTCGCGCCGCTTCCTCTATGCGGGCCACATCCTGAACGTCGCGCTCCACCAGCGTGGTCATGTAGGCGCGTGCCCACGCTTGGCGTCGTTGCGGGGTTGCGCGTTGGCGCATCTCCGGGTAGCCGCCCGCAAGCACCCGTTCGACGAACGCATCTCCCACGCAGACTGGCGGGGTGTGACTCGACGCCAGCCAATTTTGCGTGCAAGCCCGCTCCAGAAAGTCTGGCGCATGACCGGCGATTTCCGCGTTCGACAGGGGCAGCAGGGCATGAATCTCGATCCGACCGGCGAGGCTGTCGGCAATCGTCGGCAAGCTCATCACGTTTGCCGAACCGGTCAGCAGGAAGCGCCCAGGGCGGCGATCCTGGTCAATCGAGAGTTTCAGAGCCAGCAACAGTTCAGGAGCGCGCTGGATCTCGTCGATGATGGCGTGGTCGATCTGCCGGATGAAGCCTTGTGGATCGGACTGTGCGGCTGCCAACCGGCTGGCTGGGGTTCAGATTCGGATTGTCGTCCAAAGTGCACTACATCATCGTCCATATTGCATTATCCATGCGTCCATCGTGCATTGAGGAGGCGTGACAGGTCGGATAGAGAGTCTCAAAGCGGCGAAGACAGGCATTACCATATGGCCGGTAGATAAATGGAATGACAAGGGCGCCCGGCCGAGGTCGGGTTGGATTAGAGGTTTGAGCGCGCGTTCCATGGCGACCATTTTCTTTGATCATGGAAAATAGTCGTGACTATTTTCCACCGTCCTGCGAAATGGGTCGAACTGGAGCGTGCAGTGGTTATGTGTTTGAGATACTCGCTATCGCCGAATAAGGACGCGGTTGCAGGTATGTATTAAGTATGTATAATCTATTCATGGACTTCGAATTCGACCCCGCCAAGAACATCGCCAACATCAAGAAGCATGGCGTCGATCTGGCGGATGTGGAAGGCGTTTTCTATGACCAAAGCGCGGTAACTGTCGAGGATAACGATCACGACGAGCAACGTTTTGTGACTATCGGTATGGATGATTTCGGGCGGATTCTGGTTGTTTGCTACACCTATCGCGGAAAAGCAGCAATCCGCCTTATTTCCGCGAGGAAAGCCAAACCACACGAACACAAGGTTTATGAGGGGTGACCACCATGAAAGAAAACTACGATTTCAGCAAGGGAAAACGCGGCGCCGTCGTCTCCGCGCCGGGCAAGACAAGAATCACGATTCATATCGACAACGATGTGCTTGATTCTTTTCGGCGGAAGGCAAGTGCTGAAGGGAAGGGCTACCAGACCCTGATCAACGACGTGCTGAAGCAGTCGATACTGAAGCAACCCGAACCGGTTACGGAAGAACTGTTACGCCGCGTGATCCGCGAAGAACTCAAGGCTGCCTGATCAGGCCGGTTGCCGCAAGAAGGGCGTTTGATAGTATCGGCGAGCCAGCCGTTATTCCTTCGGCGGCTTAGGCCGCTTGGCGATATTCACCGTCAGGTCGAGCTGTTTTCCTGCGCGGGAAATCTTGAACTGTGCCGGCTGTCCCGGCGTCTGTGCGGCGATCACGCCCAGCATGCTCTGCGCGTCGCCGATGGGCTTGTCCGCAACCGACAGCAGGACGTCGCCCGGCCTGATCCCGGCGCGGTCGGCTGGGCTGCCGCGCATCACGCCGGCGATCAGCGCCCCCTGGGTATTCTGTAGCTTGAAGGTCTCGGCCAGTTCGGGCGTGATCTCCTGGACTTCCACGCCGACCCAGCCTCGCGTCACGCTGCCGGTCCTGATGATCTGCTCCATCACGCTTTTCGCCAGCGATACCGGGATGGCGAAGCCGATGCCCATCGAGCCGCCGCTTTGCGAGTAGATCGCGGTGTTGATGCCGGCCAGGTTGCCGTTGGAGTCCACCAGCGCGCCGCCGGAATTGCCGGGATTGATGGCGGCGTCGGTCTGGATGAAGTTTTCGAAAGTGTTGATGCCGAGGTGGGAACGACCCAGGGCGCTGACGATGCCGTGGGTGACGGTCTGGCCGACGCCGAAGGGATTGCCGATGGCCAGCACCACGTCTCCGACGCGCAGCGATTCGGCCGGCGCGAAGGTCACCGCAGGCAGCTTGGTGCCGTTGCCGGTATTGACGCGCACGACGGCCAGGTCCGAGTCCGGATCGGCGCCCACCACGCGCGCCTTGAGCTTGCGGCCATCCTGAGCTTCCACCTCGATCTCATCGGCGGCTTCGACCACGTGGTTGTTGGTGAGGATGTAGCCGTCGGCGCTGACGATGACGCCGCTACCGAGGCCCGAACGGCGTTGCGGCTGGAGGTCGAAGCGGTCGCCGAAAAAGTGCCGGAAGAATGGGTCGTTGAGGAAGGGATTGTTCGGCGCCTTGACTTCCTGGGTGGTGTAAATATGCACCACCGAAGGCAGCGCCTTCCTGGCCGCCTCACTGTAGGAGCCGAGCTTGTGGAGGTCGCCGCTGGTACCCAGTGCCGCCTCCTGTACCGCGACGATGCTGGTCGTGCCGCCGACACCGCCGCGCGCCAGCCATTCCGGCTTGAGGGTCTGCACGGCGAACAGCATCGCCACGCTGATGGTGACGGTTTGAGCAAAAACCAGCCAAAGACGGTGCATACTTCGTTCCGTTTTCTATGATGTTGGAGGGGCTCATGCAACGTGACGATCTGGCCGATTATCTCGATGAATGTCTTGAAGCCGCGCGCTTCCGTGATTATTGCCCAAATGGCTTGCAAGTGGAAGGCCGCGCCGAGGTGCAACGCGTCGTCTGCGGCGTCACCGCCAGCCAGGCCTTGCTCGACGCAGCCGTGGCGCAGGCCGCCGATGCGGTGCTGGTGCATCACGGCTGGTTCTGGAAAGCCGAGGACGGCAGGGTCACCGGCTTCCGCAAGCGCCGCATGGCGACGCTGCTGGCGCATGACATCAGCCTGTTCGCCTATCATCTGCCGCTCGACGCCCATGCCGAGCTGGGCAACAACGCGCAATTGGCGGAGCGTTTGGACTGGTGCGTGGAGGGACGCTTCGGCGAGCAGGAGATCGGCTTTCTGGGGACGACCGCCAGCGCCACCGCGGGCCAGCTTGCCGGCGAGTTGGAACGCGTTCTCGGCCGGGTACCGCAACTGGTGGGCGATGCGGGGCGCTCATTGAAGCGCATCGCCTGGTGCACGGGTGGCGCGCAAGGCTACTTCGAGCAAGCCATCGCCAGCGGCGCCGATTGCTTCGTCTCGGGCGAAATTTCGGAGCAGACTTTCCATTTGGCACGCGAGTCGGGCATCCCTTTTATCGCCGCTGGCCACCACGCCACCGAGCGCTACGGCGTCCAGGCGCTGGGCGCCCACTTGGAGGAGGAATTCGGTCTGGCCTGCCCCTATATCGAGATCGACAACCCGGTTTGAATCAGACCGAAATTACGGCAACCGGACAACGGAAACATCGCCAGGGCGGTAAATCGTAAGCATTTGTTGCGAGATGGAGATGGCCGGGAAATCAAGATCAGAATCGACGCTGTATGAGCTGTTTTGGCGCTGCTGAGTTGTAGTGTTTCGGCGCCCGAGCAGCCTGGATAGATAGGAGATGATCATGAAACGGATTGGATGGGGCTTGACACTGCTGATCCTTCTCGGCGCCGCGGCAAGTCCGCTGGCATGGGCGGATCATGGTCGCCATCGCGGCCATCACGGTCATCATCTTGGTGGCTATGTTGGGGCGGGCGTATATCTCGGGATGCCATGGCCGGGTTATTACCATGCGTATCCGCCGTATTACTATCCCCCCTACTCGTATGCGCCAGTGGTCGTGGTGCCTTCCGCGCCGCCTGTCTATATCGAGAAAGAGCCTGTGGTCGAAACGCCAGCGCCAGCCTATTGGTACTATTGCGGCAGTCCCGAGGGCTACTATCCGTACGTCAAGGAGTGCCCCGCCGGCTGGCAGAAAGTCGCGCCACAACCGCAAGCCTCGCCACAGTGAAAGGAAGCGCGATGAAACCTGGAATAGTTTTCCTGTCGACCGTGTTGTTGGGCGCCTGTACCGTCATGCCGAGCGGGCCGAACGTCATGGTATTGCCGGGAACAGGCAAGAGCTTTGACCAGTTCCGTGGGGACGATCTGGTCTGCCGTCAGTTTGCCGGCGAACAGATCGGCGCGAATTCCCCTGACCAGGCCGCCGCGGACAGCGGCGTGCGCAGTGCCGCGCTGGGTGCCGCCCTGGGCGCGGTGGCGGGCGCCGCCATCGATGGACAGCGTGGCGCTGCCGCAGGTGCCGGGACCGGCCTGCTGGTGGGCGGACTGGCCGGGGCGGGCAGCGGGCAGGCGTCGGCCTACGGCGCGCAGCGACGCTACGATTACGCCTATCAGCAATGCATGTATGCCAAGGGCCATCGCATTCCGGTTACGGGCCGCTATTCGACGGACGCGCCGGTCCACCCTGGAGCGATGGCGCCGCTACCCCAGCCCCCATCCCCGGCCGGAACCGTGCCGCTGCCGCCCCCCGGAAACCCGCCGCCACCGCCGCCGGGAGTGGGGCGCTGAAATCGCGATAATTGGAAGGAGTCTCAAGTGAATTACGTTTTTCCATTGACCCAGTCCGCAGTGCCGATCGCCGGCGGCGACGCGCTGTTCCCGGTGCGGCGCATCTATTGCGTCGGCCGCAACTATGCCGATCATGCCAAGGAGATGGGATTCGACGCGCGCGAACTACCGTTCTTCTTTTGCAAACCGGCCGATGCCGCTGTTGCGGTGTTGCCGGGTACGGTCGGCAAGATCGCCTTTCCGCCCCGGACGGAGAACTTTCACCATGAAATCGAACTGGTGGTGGCCATCGGCAAAGCCGGCAGCAATATTCCCGTCGACCAGGCCGATGCCCATGTCTTCGGTTATGCGGTCGGCCTGGACATGACGCGGCGCGACCTGCAATTCGCCTTGCGCGACAAGGGGCGGCCGTGGGAATTGGGCAAGGCCTTCGACCAGTCGGCGCCGATCGGGATCATCCATCCCGTGAGCGAGACTGGCATCATCGACAAGAGCGGCATCTGGCTCAAGGTGAACGGACAGGAGCGGCAGAACAGCGACCTTGCCAAACTGATCTGGTCGGTGCCGGAAATCATCGCCAATCTTTCCGAATATTTCACCCTGGCGCCGGGCGACCTGATCTTTACCGGCACTCCCGAGGGCGTGGGTAAAGTGCAAAAGGGGGACGTGCTGATCGGGGGCATCGCGGGCCTGGGCGAATTGTCGATTGAGCTTTGCTGACGCCCGCCGTGCGGCGCTCCCGCCCGCGCCAATCTGAACGACCCTTCTACAGTCCGTTTGCGGCTTCGTGTTGACCGAATAAAGTGAATGAGCGATCATTCACTCGGGTCGGAGTATCGACGCTGATAATCCGCGAGCATTTTGACCAACGCAGACAGGAGCGCAGACCATGACCGGTCAGGATCACCTGGCGTGGCCGTTTTTCGACGACGGCCATCGCCAAATGGCGAACGAACTCAACGTCTGGGCCGATGGCAAGCTCGCGGCGTCGGATGACGCGGAGGATGTGGGCAAGACCTGCCGATCCCTGGTCGCCGAACTAGGGCAGGGCGGATGGTTGCGCCATTGCGTGGGCAAAGCCTATGGTGGGGCGCGGGACAATATCGATGTCCGCTCCCTGTGCCTGATGCGGGAAAATCTCGCGCGCCGCTCGGGCCTGGCCGATTTTGCCTTCGCCATGCAGGGACTGGGGAGTGGGGCGATCTCCATCGCCGGTTCGGCCGACATCAAGGCGCGATACCTGCCCAAGGTTTGCTCCGGCGTGCGCATCGCGGCGTTTGCGTTGTCCGAGCCTGACGCCGGTTCCGATGTGGGTGCGTTGGCCACCACTGCCCGCCGCGAAGGTGATTACTACGTGCTGGACGGAGAGAAGACCTGGATCTCCAACGGCGGCATCGCCGATTTCTATTGCGTCTTTGCGCGCACCGGAGAGGCGCCGGGGAGCCGGGGGATTTCGGGTTTTGTGGTCGACGCCGATACGCCGGGGCTGGAAGTCTCCGAACATATTCCGGTCATTGCCCCGCACCCGCTCGCCAGTTTGCGTTTCCGCAACTGCCGGGTTCCGATGGCGAACCTTCTGGGCCAGGCCGGATCGGGCTTCAAGGTGGCGATGCAGACCCTGGACATCTTCAGGACCAGCGTCGCCGCCGCCGCCTTGGGTTTTGCCCGTCACGCCCTGCACGAGGGACTCGCCAGGTCTTGCTCGCGCAAGATGTTCGGGCAGACGCTGGCGGATTTTCAACTGACCCAGGCGGCAATCGCCGATATGGCGACGGGAATAGACAGCAGCGCCCTGCTGACCTATCGGGCGGCCTGGGTGCGCGACTGCCTCGGCGAAGCGGGCACGCTGGAAGTCGCCATGGCCAAGATGGTCTCCACGGAAACCGCGCAACAGGTAATCGACAAGGCCGTCCAGCTTTTTGGCGGCCTGGGCGTCAAGTCGGGCATGCCGGTGGAGCGCCTGTACCGGGAGATCCGGGCACTGCGCATCTACGAGGGCGCCACCGAAGTGCAGAAGCTCATCATCGGGCGCCAGACCATCAAGGATTTCCAGCGCGCACAGAGCCGGCCCGCAATTTCTCCGAAATAGGCTTTGTCGAGACCGGCGCTTGCAAACGAAATCGGTCTGTGGTAAAAAATGAATGAACGATCATTCAGTCAACAGCTTAACTTGATGGGAGCGCGAAAATGAGGGTCGATGGCAAGACGGCGGTGGTAACGGGAGCGGCATCCGGGATCGGCAAGGCGGTGGCGGAGGTGCTGGCGGCGGCGGGTGCGCACGTGGTGCTCGGCGATCTCAACGAGGAGGGCGGGGCCGCGGTGGTCGCGGCGATTCGCGGCCGCGGCCAGGGCGCCGACTTCTTCCGCCTCGATGTGACCGATCTGGATTCGATCGCCGCCTTCGCGGAGCAGGCCTACGCCGCGCGTGGCCACGTGGACATCGTCGCCAACGTCGCGGGATGGGGAAAGATCCAGCCTTTCGTCGAGAATACCCCAGAGTTCTGGCGCAAGGTGGTCGATGTCAACCTGATGGGACCGGTGGCGGTGAGCCGCGCCTTCATCAGCAAGATGATGGAGAAGGGCGCGGGGAAGATCGTCACCGTCGCCTCGGACGCCGGCCGCGTCGGCAGCCTCGGCGAATCGGTGTATGCCGGCGCCAAGGGCGGTGCCATCGCCTTCACCAAGAGCCTGGCGCGCGAGGGAGCACGCTACAACATCACCGTCAATTGCGTCTGCCCGGGACCGACCGACACGCCTTTGATGGATGCCGTGCCGGAGAAGCACCGCGAGGCTTTCATCCGCGCCACGCCGATGCGGCGACTCGCCAAGCCGTCGGAAATCGCCGACGCCGTGCTGTTCTTCGCCAGCGACCGGGCCAGCTTCGTGACCGGCCAGGTGCTCAGCGTCTGCGGCGGCCTGGCAATGGCCGGCTAAGGTCAACCGAGCCAACCGCGTCCAACAATTTCGATCCAAGGAGAAAACCATGTACAAGTTGAAAGCAGCCGAGTGGAAGCCCGAACATTTCAAGTGGGAAGTCAAGGATCGGGTCGGCATCGTGACCCTCAACCGCCCCGATCGCAAGAATCCGCTGACCTTCGAAAGCTACGCCGAATTGCGCGATACTTTCCACAAGCTGCAATATGCCGAAGACGTGCGCGCCGTGGTGTTTACCGGCGAGGGCGGCAATTTCTGCTCCGGCGGCGACGTTCACGAGATCATCGGGCCGCTGACCAAGATGGACATGGCCGGCCTGCTCGCCTTCACGCGCATGACCGGCAACCTGATCAAGGAAATGCGCACTTGCCCGCAGCCCATCATCTCGGCGATCGACGGCATCTGCGTCGGTGCCGGCGCCATCGTGGCGATGGCCAGCGACTTTCGCTACGCCACCGCGGCGGCCAAGACCGGCTTCCTCTTCGTCAAGGTCGGATTGGCCGGCTGCGACATGGGGGCGTGCAGCATCCTGCCGCGCATCATCGGCCAGGGCCGGGCTTCCGAGCTGCTGTACACCGGCCGCATGATGAGCGCCGAAGAGGGTCTCAACTGGGGTTATTTCAACGGCGTCGTCGCCCCCGACAAGTTGCTGGAGACCGCCTTCGGCATGGCCAAGTCGCTGGCGGATGGTCCGGCCTTCGCCCACTCGGTGACCAAGAAATGCCTGCACCAGGAGTGGAACCAGACCATCGAGCAGGCGCTGGAGACCGAAGCCGAAGCACAGGCAATCTGCATGCAGACGGAAGACTTCAAGATCGCTTACCACGCTTTCGTCAACAAGCAGAAGCCGGCGTTTGTCGGCAATTAACTCACATCGTCGTCGGACCACCCCCGTGCGATGAAATCGTTAAAAACCAGGATTTACGCCCCGAAGGAAGTGGCCTTGGGCCACGCCCCCACCCCCAACCCCCGCCCAGGCGGGGGCTACAAACTGCTTGCTGCGCTCGTGGGGTACGGGGCGCTTCGTAGTTGTGTTGCACGCTAAAGGCCGACGATGGGATCATCAGGACACGTAAACAGCCAGGTGACGGACACCAGACTGGTGGAGGAGAGGCGGGGACAAGTCCTGCGTGCGGCCGTGAAGTTGTTTT